>ERZ1034984.165-NODE-165-length-72569-cov-22.334804_pt1 | contig 72569 bp, 58 predicted proteins | sample MGYA00520589_ERZ1034984 | MGnify/ENA primary metagenome ERZ1034984 (study PRJEB33766, sample SAMN09781790) | gut metagenome | biome: gut microbiome | host: Homo sapiens | place: Madagascar | study: EMG produced TPA metagenomics assembly of the PRJNA485056 data...
GGCGGTTTACTTGGCGCGGCTACGCGCGCGCCAGACTGAAGTCATTAACGCAAAACACCCCGCTTGGATTCCCAAGCGGGGTGTTATACATTTGAAGCTTGAAACAGCTTACAGGGCCTTCTTGGCGACCTCGACGATTGCGGTGAAAGCCGCGGGGTCGTTGATGGCCATGTCGGAGAGCACCTTGCGGTCCAGCTCCACGCCGGCCTTCTTCAGGCCGTTCATGAAGGCGGAGTAGCTCATGCCGTTCAGACGGGCGCCGGCATTGATGCGGGTGATCCACAGACGACGAATCTCACGCTTCTTGTTGCGGCGATCGCGGTACTGGTACTGCAGGGAGTGCTGGACCTGTTCCTTGGCAGCGGTGTAGGAACGGGACTTGGCACCATAGTAGCCCTTTGCACGGTTAAGGACGGTGCGGCGCTTCTTCTTGGCGTTGACTGCACGCTTGATACGAGCCATTGATTATCACTGCTCCTTTAAAACTTAGCGAAGGCCGAGGTTGCGGGCCACGACGCGACGGTCGGCGGCAGCCAGCTCGGTCTCGTGACGGAAATTACGCTTACGCTTCTGAGACTTCTTCGTCAGAATGTGGCTCTTGTAGGCCTTAGCACGCATGATCTTGCCGGAGCCGGTAACGCGGAAGCGCTTTGCCGTACCGCGATGGGTCTTCATCTTAGGCATTGCCTTCGTCCTTTCCTTCGTCTTTCTTGTCGTTTGCCTTCTTTTTCTTCGCCGCCATGCTTGCGGGAAGCGGGGCGATGAGCATGTGCATGTTGCGGCCTTCCATCTTCGGCTGGCTCTCGATGACCGCAATGTCCTTCAGGTCGTCGGCTAGGCGCTCCAGGATGGTCAGGCCCTGTTCCGGATGGGCCATCTCGCGGCCGCGGAACATGATGGTGATCTTGACCTTGTTGCCAGCGGAGAGGAAGCGAAGCACGTGCTTCTTCTTCGTGGTGTAGTCCCCCACGTCGATCTTCGGGCGGAACTTCATTTCCTTGGTCTCGATCTTGCTTTGGTTCTTGCGAGCCTGCTTCGCCTTGATGGCCTGATCGTACTTGAACTTGCCGTAGTCCATGATGCGGCACACGGGCGGTTCCGCATTCGGGGCGATTTCAACAAGATCAAGCCCCTGGTCGTCAGCAACGCGCTGCGCCTGGGCAACCGGGTAGATACCCAATTGCGTACCGTCGAACCCGATCAGGCGGCACTCGCGCACCGTGATCTGTTCGTTGAGCCTAGGCTCTTGAGCGGCTATCGCACTCACCTTCCTTCCTTGCATGCGGTATCGCATGGCATAAAAAAACCCACAGCTTCAAGCATGCGGGCGTGATGAACGAACCATGTTCAGGTATTCATACAACCCATCAGCAGCTTGAAAGCGCCGAACTAGGTGGGAGGCGCTACGCCCCCGCTTGTGAACAGCTCGTTTATTATAGCGTGAACGCCGTCCGGTGCAAGGGACCGCCCTTCTCACCGGCCGGCGTTCACAAGATGGACACAAGTAGCAAAAGCCGTGGGCGGGAACCAGACCCGCAGATCGCCGACACGCGCTGCGGAAGGCCAACCCAGCTACAGCCCCAGGCCATCAACCGAGCCCTTGCGTTTCGACATGCCGAGCGCACGGCCCCGGGTCCCTGGTCGAAATAGCACCGGCGGCCATTCGGCCGCCGGTTGCCTGCTACGCGTTGATGTAGATGTAGATGATGCGCACGGTGTCGGCCAGGTTGCCCGAAGCGTTGGCCGTGCTGTAGTCGTACATGAGCACGCTCGACCAGGTGTGGGCGGCGCCGTTGATGTCCACGGTGCCGTTGAACGAGCAGTTCTCCTTCACCAGCGTGGTGCCGTCCGATGCGTACGTGGAGTACGAAGTCTTGTCGGTAGGCAGCTTGGCCGAGCCGTCTGCCACGTTCACGCCCGCCTCGCGCAGCGTCTTCTCGACGATGTGCTCGTTCTTCACGGCGTCGGCGAAGCTGAGCGAGCCGTAGCCGAGCGACGCGGTGGCGGCGGAGTAACCGGCCTGGATGACCTTGCCGTCGGCGTCAAGCCCCAAATAGACCGTGGGCGTGCCCGAACGGGAATCGGCAGGCTCGGCGGTCAGGGCCACCGTGACGCTTTTCTTCACGGAATTGCCCTCTTCGTTGACGTCCTTGGAGGACGTGACCGTGGCACCGTGCGCAAGCGCGGTGATGGCCGCATCCTGGGTTTGCCCCAGCACGCCGACCAGGTTGGGAACCTCGGTCTTCTTGGTGGTGGTGGCGCTTGCCGCGTCCTTGCCGGAGTTTTCCTGGGAAAGGTTGCCCACGTCAGTGGACTGCTGCTGGGCCTGGGTCTGCTGCACCATGGCGCGGCTGGACTCGTTCCACAACTGGAAGGCGAAATACCCCAGTGCGCAGGCGAGCACCACAAGCAGGGCCACGATGATCACGAGCACGCGGCGGACACGACGCGACTTCTTGAGGTGCGGATGCTCCAGCGGCTCGGGCCTGCCGTGGCGGCCACGGTTCTGGGCAGGCGCGGCGGCAGGGATCTCGTCGCCGAACACGGGCTCATCGCGCGGCTCGAGGCTCTCTACCGGGTCGGAATAGTCCTCCGAGGTGTCGCCTTGATAGCTGAAGCCGGCGGCATGCGCGCCGTGGGAGGCCGCGACGGGCGCGAACGCCTCGGTCAGGCCAAGCGACGTATCGCCGTCGGCCGCGCCGCGCTGCCCATCGGCGCCGGCGGCGCCGATGGGCGCGAACGCCTCGGTCAGACCCAGGGACGCGTCGCCTTCGGGCTGCTGCTTGCGGGCGCCGCGGGCGATGTTGAAGCTATGTTTGGACATGGTCAGGCCTTTCTCTTGAAAACAGCCGATCAGCGCATGAACAGGGCGAAGTAGACGATCGCCGCGATGATGACGACTCCGACGCCGACGAGCACCGCCTTCTGCATACCCGACATGGGGCCGGCGTCCAGGTCCTCGAGCGTCTGCTCGGCGCGGTGAGCAGGCTGCGGACGGCTATCGGCGTCGGCGGCTTGCGTCTTACGGGCGTGAGCGGCATGCGGCTTGGCGGTGCGGTCCTGAACAGACGCCTGCTGCACCGCGTGTTGCGGCTTGGGCGCCTCAACGGGAGCAACCCGAGGCTCGGGTTCTGCGTGAGCAGCAGCCTCGTCGAGAACATCTTCGCCCTGATGGCGGCCGTAAGCTCCTGCTTGGATGACCACATCGTCGTCATCGGCAGCATTGACCGTGATATGGGAGAAGCGCCGATCTTGCGCCATGCCGTACCTCCTTGTGCGTTTCCATGCTGTGTATGCCATTGATTATATAGGATTGGCCGACAGGCCCCGGCACCTAGGTAGAAAAACCACGGAGCAGCCCCGGCACCTTGCCCGGCTACGCCACCAGTGTGCGACAATAGCGGGCGAAACCAGTAAAGAGAAAGGCGGCTTGCATGAACCTTGAACAAGGCCAGGAACTGCACGGGTTCACCGTGCTCACGGCCGAGCCCTTGCCCGAGATCGACGGCGATGCCTACACGCTCTCCCATCCGGTAAGCGGCGCGAAACTTCTATACCTGCGCAACGACGACCGCAACAAGGCGTTCTCCATCGCCTTCCGCACCCCTCCCGCCGACGACACCGGCGTGTTCCACATCCTGGAGCACTCGGTTTTGTGCGGTTCGGAGAAGTTCCCCGTCAAGGAGCCCTTCGTCAACCTGCTGAAAACCAGCATGCAGACGTTTTTGAACGCCATGACCTTCGGCGATAAGACGCTCTATCCCGTGGCCTCCACCAACGACCAGGACCTCATGAACCTGGCCGACGTCTACATGGACGCGGTGCTGCACCCCGACATCTACCGCAAGCGCCAGGTGTTCGAGCAGGAGGGCTGGCACCTTGAGGTGGCCGACGCCGATGAGGCCCAGGCCGAGACCGGCCGTCAGCTTACCTATAACGGCGTGGTGTACAACGAGATGAAAGGCGCGCTGTCCGATTCCACCAGCGTGCTGTACGACCAGCTGCAGGCAAGCCTGTTCCCCGACACCCCCTACGCGTTCGAGTCCGGCGGCACCCCCGAGGCCATCCCCACGCTCACCTATGAGCACTACCTCGAGGAACACGAGCGGCACTACCGTCTGGACAACAGCTACATCGTCTTGTACGGCAACCTGGACCTTGACCGCATGCTGGCGTTCCTGGATGAGCGCTACCTGACGCCCGTGGCCGCCGAGCAGGCGAAACGCCGCGAGCAGCGCGCAGCCGAGGGGCTTGCGGAGCTTGCACCGCGCACCTTGCCCGTGCAAGGGCCCGTGCGCGCCCTGGGCGTGCGCCGCGAGATGGCAACCGCGCCGGAAAACGCCTGCATGGGCCTGGGCTGGGTCATCGGGCACGTGCGCGAGCGCACGCGCATCGTGGCCGTCGATATCTTGCTCGACGCCATCGCCGGCAGCAACGAGGCACCGCTCAAGCGCGCGCTTCTGGACTCCGGTATAGCCGGGGACGTGCAGTCCTACCTGGCAGATTCCGTGCAGCAGCCCTTCGCCGTGCTGCAGGTGCGCGACCTGGGCGAAGACGCCGCGAAGCGTTTGCGCCCTGCCGTGGATGCCGAGCTTGAGCGCCTGGCCGCCGGCGGGCTTGACCACGCGCTCGTGGAGGCGTCCATCTCCCGCGCCGAGTTCGTCATGCGCGAACGCGACTTCGGCATGGCCGACGGCGTGGCGCTTGCCATGACGTCGTTGTGCGGCTGGCTCTACGACGACGATCTTGCCACAGCCTATCTGCGCTACGAGGACGACTTCGCCTACCTGCGCCGCGCGCTTGATGAAGGCTATTTCGAAGACCTTATCCGCGAGGTGTTCCTGAACAGCGCCCACATGGCCGAGGTGGAGGTTGTCCCCGTCGAGCAGCAGGACGACCCCGGGCAGCGACACCTGGCCGAACTGGCCGCCGGCTTCACCGATGACGATTTCCAGCACGTCGAGGATGAGGTCGCGCTGCTTCGCCGCATGCAGGAGACGCCGGATGCGCCCGAGGATGTGGCGAAGCTGCCGCAGCTGACGGTCGCCGACATCGGGCCCGCACCCGTCGAGCCCGCATACGGCCTGGCCGAGGGCACGCCCGTTCCCTGTATCCGCCATCACCTGCCCACGCGCGGCCTGGTCTTCGCCTACCGCTACTTTGATATGAGCTGCCTTGATTTCGAGGACCTGCCCTATGCAGCGGTGCTCGGCATCGTGCTGGGAAAGCTGGGCACCGATGCGCATTCGGCGGCCGAGATCGACACGCTCACCAACGGCAAGCTGGGCAACTGCTCGTTTTTCTGCGAGGTGTACGAGGACGAGCACGACCCCGATGCCGTGACACCCACGTTCGTGGCAAGCGCATCGGCTTTGGCCGAGAACGTCGAATGGCTGGCCGAGCTGCCGAGCGAGATCTTGGCGAGGACCGACTTCGCCGACACCGGCAAGATCCGCGACGCACTGCAGCAGCGCCGCATCGGCATGGAGCAGAGCTTCGCCAACGCCGGGCATGCGGCGGCCATGGCGCGCCTGACGTCGTACTTCCTGCCGGCCGGCGTGGTGCGCCAGCAGCTCGGCGGCGTGGACTTCCACCGCTTCCTGGTGCAGCTGCTGGATAACTTCGACGATCGCGCCGATGAGCTGGCGAAACGCCTGAATGAGGTTGCGCATAAGCTGTTCGACGGGTCGAGCTTGCTGGTGTCGATCGCCGGCAGCGACGAGTGCGTCATGCGCTTCTGGCAATGCGCCGGCATCACGGCGGGCACGGGCAAGGCCCCTGCCGCGCTGAAGATCCCAAAGCCGAAGGTGCGCAACGAGGCGTTCATCGTGCCCACCGACGTATGCTACGCCTCCACAGGCTTCGACCGCCGCTCGCTCGGTGCCCCTTACACCGGCGTATGGCAGATCGCGGCGCGCGTGCTTTCCTATGATTACCTGTGGAACGAGGTGCGCGTGAAGGGAGGCGCCTACGGGGCGGGTTTCCAGGCGGCGCGCAGCGGCACCGTGCGCTTCTATTCGTATCGCGACCCGCATCTGGACGAGACGCTGGAGCGGTTCAACGGCACGCCCGCATGGCTTGCCGCGTTCGACCCCGCGCCCGAGGAGATGGACGGCTACGTGGTCAGCACCGTCGCCGGCTTCGATGCGCCCCTCAAGGAGCGCATGCAGATCCGCCGCCAGGACGGCGACTTCCTGAGCGGGCGCACGCCTGAGGCGCGCGCGCAAACGCGAGCGGAGATGATCGAGGCCACGCCCGAGAAGCTGCGCGAACTTGCAAGCGTCATCGAAGGGGCGCTTGGCAAGGAAGCCGTCTGCGTGTTCGGCAACAAGGCCATTCTCGAGGGCGCGAAAGCCGACCTGAACGTGATCGACTTGCTCAACGGCTAGCGCCGCAAAAGGTCGAAACGCTCGAAGGCCCCGAGAACGGCGAATCGCCGCAGGCAAGGCCCGCTGCAAGATGCGGGACTGCGCCTGCGGCGATTTTCGTTTGCGCTGAACGCGAAGGCGTCCCGGGAGTGATTACCCGAGCCGCCTCTGTCCAAAGCCGACGATTATACGAACTCGTCCACGAAATGCAGGATCATGGCCGCGCTCGTGGGGGTCATGCGCTCGCCGGGCAACGTACGCTCGCTCACGGGGATGCCGCGGGCGATGATGGCCGACGTTGCCGGAGCCGGGATGGAAAGCGTGCCATGGGCGCATTCCACTTCGCCCTTCCCCGTTTGCGCGGCCGTGGCCACGATGCGCTTGGCGCCCGTGGCTTCCACCGCCAGGCAGACGAGCAGCGTGTTGCGAATGCGGGAGCCGTCGCCGACTTCATGGAAGTGGGTTTGCTCGACCGCGCAGCCGTGCGCGGCGGCCTCGGCTTCGGCCAAGATGGTGTAGATGGCGCGCATATGGCCGCGCACCGCCGGCGAAACCGTCAAGCCGTCGATGGTGGCGAAAACCTCCCCGATATCGTGATGATGGCGATCGGGGACGCCTGCGGCATCGGCCGCAGCCTCAAGACGCTCCCGAGCATCGGACGGCAGCTGCAACAGGGTGTCGCCCAGAAGCTGGGCACGCGTGGCGTTCTCGGCAAGGTTCCATCTAAGGGTCTTCATGTCAGGTTCTCCTACTCCACGTTGGCTGCATGCGCGTTCGATCATATAGGCCTGATATCCCGCGCCGAAGCCGTTGTCGATGTTGACCACGGAAACGCCCGACGCGCACGAATTGAGCATGGCCAGAAGCGCCGCCACGCCGCCGAAGCTGGCGCCGTAACCCACCGACGCGGGAACGGCGACCACGGGGCACGCGGCCATCCCGCCCACCACGCTGGCAAGCGCGCCCTCCATGCCCGCCACAGCCACTACACAGCTGGCGCCTGCGATATCCTCCCGATGCGCCAGCAGGCGGTGGATGCCCGCAACCCCCACATCGTAGAGACGCACCACACGCGATCCGAGCACCTCGGCGGTAACGGCCGCCTCCTCGGCGCAGTACAGATCACTGGTACCTGCGCACGCTACCGCGATGTAGCTATCGCGCGTCGGCTTTGCCGGCGCGCCGAGCAGGCCCAGCTGAGGAACGGGCCGATACTCGAACGCCGCCTCAGCCTGCGGGTCGCGTGCGAGCAGCGCAGCCCGCACGGCTTCCGCCTTCTGCGCTTCAAGCCTGGTGACGAGCACGCACGTCTGACCGGCATCGCGCAGAGCCAGGCAGATATCGGCGATCTGTTCGGCGGTCTTGCCGGCGCCGTAGACCACTTCGCCCGCGCCCGTACGGCGCGCGCGATCGGTGTCGACCTTCGCGAAGCCGAGGTCGGAATAGCCCAGGTCTGCAAGGCTTCGCTGGGCATCGATCGGGCTTACCGAGCCCGACGCCACCTGCTCGAGCATGTGCAGGACCTGCTGCGGTTCCATAAGCCCGCTCCTTTCCCGCCCGCTAAACGCGGACCGTCGTTGATTCCCCTTCATTCAACCACCAGAAGCTGCCTTCAGGTCAAGCGCCATCTAGAGCCTGCACGCTTTCGCCATAGGCGCGTGGCAAAACGTCGCTGGCCTGATAGCCGGCGCGTGCGTGAAGACCGCCGGCCGGCACCGCAAAGCTTCGCGATGGCAGCGGCCCAGCACGGTGCAGGCCGCCGCTCCGGACGGCAAGGCCCTCGCGAGCAAGCGCCATCCGGTACAGCAAGGCCCCCGCAATTGCGAGGGCCTTGATTGAAGATGAAGCCGGCTGCAGCCTGCGACCGTTAGTTCGAAGCGGTGCTTGCGGCGCCGTTCGAAGCGCTGGAGTCGCTAGTGCTGCTGGAATCAGCGGAGCTGCTAGCGGAATCGGAGTTGCTGGTCTTGCTGTCGGAATCCGTACCAGCAGTCTTGTTGTCGGAGTCGGCCTTGTTGGTGTTGGAACCGGTGTTGCCCGTGAGCGTGCCGATGGCCGCGTTGGCGGAGTTGAGCACCTTGCTCATGTCATCCCCATCGTCGGAGGCGCCGGCGGTCAGCTTGATGCCGGAAAGGTCCATTGTGGTGCCGAGCCACTTCTTCTGGATGATCGAGGACACGCCGTTGGAGTTCATTGCGGAAAGCGCGTTGGAAACGGCCTGCTTAAGCTGGGTGTTGCCATCGAGCACGCCTACGCAATAGCCGCTGGCCTGCTGCATAAGCGCGACCATGTGAACGTCCATGCCGGCGTTGTTGGAGACATAGGACCCCACAACGGCGTCAGCTGCCACATACTGCACCTTGCCGGACTCGAGCGCGGAGAAAGCGCTCTTGAGGTCCTCGGTGGTGGTGATGGTGGAGTTGTCGAACTCATTGGTGACGGCCCAGGCGCTGTTGGAGGACACCTGCGCGGCGATCTTGGTGGAAGCGGAGTTCGCCGGCACCGTGGAGTTGGAGGACTGGGCGAACAGCGCCACAGCGGTGGGCAGGTACGTGTCGGACGTCCAGAAGCTGGGGGAATCGGACTTGTTCACACCCATGACCACATCGACCTTGCCGGAGGTGAGCGCACCGGCGGCGTCGGTGGAAACATCCACAACCTCCAGCTTCAGGCCGAGCTGGTCGGCCAAAGCAGCCGCCATGTCGACGTCGATGCCGACGATCTTCGTGGAAGAGGAGGGCTGGCCGGCCAAAGGCGCGTTGTTTGCGTTGACGCCGACGCGCAGGACGCCTTCCTGGGCGATGACGGGCTTGCTGACCGCAGGCGTTGCCTCGGGCGGCGTATACGATTCCTGCTGCTGTTGGCAACCGGTGGCAAGCAGCAGCATGGCGGCGCAGCAGACGGCCGCGGCGCAGCATGCGGCAAAGCGCTTGAGATGCTTCATGTTCCGACTTCCTCCATCTCGTGCATGTAAAAACAAGCTTCTTCCGACTGACCTAGTTTTCGACCCCACACTCGCGCACCGGGGCTTGGCTTTCGCGCCACCCTCTCCCCCGTCGCGACGGTATGCCGCTCGTATAAACGGAGGGTGCGTCTTACCTCTAGGATACGCCGTGCTCGCCTTCGCGGACGCGCCGCGGGGCTTACGTGGATCCTTTAGACCGCATCTGCCATGGACTAGGGCCTTCGTGGAAAGCCCGCAACTACAGACTCGAAAGAAGCCTTAGTAGTGTATCAGATACGCAAGGAACGGAGGGTTTCGCGGCGCGTTTTCCGCAAGGGTTTCGCAAGACGGAGCGCTTACGCTTCAAAGCATGGGAATGCTGACGAACATAGCAGGGGCCTGCGCCCCGATCGCCGCCGAGGCCGCGGAGGCCTTGGCCGAGACCGTATGGCCGACGCGATGCGCGATCTGCGATACGCCCGGGCACGTGCTGTGCGATTCCTGCCGGGCGGCGCTCGCCTACGTGGACTGGTGGCGCGCCTGCCCCCGCTGCGGCGCGCCGTTCGGGCGCGTGCAGTGCTGCGAGTGCAACGAGGTGATGCTTGCAGCGCAAGGGCGCACGCGGCCGGCGTTCGACGGCATGGCGGCGGCAGTGTCGTTCGAGGAAGGCGCGGCGCGCATCGTGCGCACCTGGAAAGATGCCGGGGAAAGGCGTTTGGCGGCCGAGATGGCGCAGCTCATGCTTCCCCAGGTGCCGCCCACATGGCTTGCCGGCACGGTGGCAACGCCCATACCCGCGAGCGCCGCCGCACGCCGTCGACGAGGCTTCGACCACGGCCGTGAACTCGCTTGCGCCGTTGCCGGCATGGCGGGGATCCCCGTGGTCGAGGCGCTGGCGCGACCACGCACCTTCGACCAGCGCGCACTCGGGCGACGCGGACGCATCCACAACCTGCAGGGGCGCTTCCAGGCGCTGCCGGGCGCCACGGTGCCTGCCCGCATCCTGCTCATCGACGACGTATGCACCACGGGCTCCACCATGAACGCGGCCTGCGATGCCCTACGCGCGGCAGGCGCGGTGGAGCTGCACTGCCTCGTGTTCGCCCGCGTCTAACGAACGCACCCGCGCATGCCAAATCTCACCCACCATGCAAGGAAGGCGGCCCGCAAGCCGCCTTCCCGGTTTCGTATGTTGTTTCACCGTTCGGCGCTAGGCGCGCTCGCGACGGGATTCGCTTTCGGCGAACTCCTGCACGTCCACGTTGATGGAGTGCTTGATGGGCTTCCAGTTGCACTTCTTCACGAGCGCCACCAGCGCGATGGGCACGTAGGTGAGCATGAAGAATGGGAACGTGAACATGTAGCGAATCTTCTTGCCCGTGGTGGAGTGGATGGAATCCCATTCCACGAACGTGGTCAGCACGCCGAACATGAACATGAACACCATGTAGTTCATGAGACAGAAGCAGATCGACGACACCGAAGAGGCGACCATGACGCCCGTGGACATAAGGCCCGCAGCCGCCAGGGCGATGATGATGGCGTTGAACGTCACGCTGATGATGGTGAGCAACATGCCCGGCGCGATGGTCATGAGCATGTCGTAGCAGGCGAAGCGGCTGCCCTTGGGGTTGGTGGCAATGCCCTTGGCCAGCCGTGCTCCGTAGTGCCAGAACACCTGATAGAAACCCTTCGCCCAACGGAAACGCTGGTTCCAGGAATCGCGGAACGTGACGGGCTGCTCGTCATAGAGCACGGCCGTGGGCGTGTAGCTGATGCGCTCGCCCTCCAAAATGGAGTTGGCGGAGAACTCGATGTCCTCGGTAAGCAGATGCCACTTCCAGCCGCCGTTGCGCTCGATGATCTTCGCGGACACGAAAAAGCCCGTGCCGGAAACGGCGCAGCTGGTGTTGAGCGTCAAGCGAGCCTGGTTGAGGAACTTCGCCTCACGCAGGAACCACACGGCGTAACCGGCGGAGATCCAGTTGCTGTCGTAGTTCTTGGAGTTACGGTAGCTGGTGGATGCGACGGCACCGTTGTCGAAGGTCTTGTTCATCTCGCGGAAGTAGTTCACGTCGAGCACGTTGTCGGCGTCGAAGACGAAATACGCCTCATAGCCGCGATCGGCATACTGGCTGCGAATGACGTTGAAGCCGTAGTCAAGCGCATAGCCCTTGCCTACCTGCTCGGTGTTGAAACGCGGGAACACGATGGCGCCGGCCTCGCGGGCGACCTCGGCGGTGTTATCGGTGCAGTTGTCAGCGATGACGAACACGTCGATAAGCTCGCTCGGGTAGTTCTGCACCTTGATGGAGTGGATGAGCTGGCCGATCACCGCGCTTTCATTGCGGGCGCTGATGACGGCGGCGAACTTGTGGTTCTTCTTCGCGACAAGCTGCTTGGGCTTGCGGGTGAGCACCACGAACACGTAGTAAAGCTGATACGTATAGCAGATGGTGAACGCCAAGAAGACGCAGAAGTTGAATATGTCCACGAACGAGATATGCGAGAAGAACTGATCTAGCACCTTTGCTCCTTTTACGGGCCGCACTCGCTTCGCGGCCGACCTTAGACGCCGCCTTCGGCGCCCCCAGATGCCCGTACGGCATCAGGCAACGTCCCGCGCGCATGTGCTGTAGTTGTAGGTTCGTTGTAAGCGGAACGTTTCAAACCTAAAGAAGTATAGCGGCATGCGGCTCGTTTGTCGCGCGAACAGCGGCGTTTACTCCAATATACGACCGCTAACAGGCGGAATCGCCCCATTTGCACACAGGGTGCGCACACGCCCTTCATAAAAACCGGTGTTCACGCGACGGTGGTAATACTCGCTCACGACTCTCGCAATGCGCAAGATCATCCGAGCGCGCTAAGGCCCTCGCAGCCGGAATAACGCTTCCCACTAATGATTTGCGACACCTTATCGCCTTTCGCATGTAAGCCATCGATTCTTCGTGAACTCGATTTGCACTACAAGCAATCCTTTGCTATGGTCCATTATCATACTATTTGGTCTGATATTTGACTATTAGCAAGGAGCACTGAGGCATTTTATGGAACACGTTGAATATCGCCCGCTTCGGGATGAAGACATCGAGACGCTTGGCGCCATCCTCGGCGACACGTGGCACGACTACACTGACGGCAGAAAACGCGTCATCTCGGGAATCGTCGACTTCGCCAACTTCGCACGGCGCAACACCTTCGCCGAAGTCGCCATCGTCGACGGCTCCCCCATCGGCGTCATCATGGCAAGGGCGAGCGCCCCTGATGAGCAGACGCAGGCGCATTGGGAAGACGTCGAGCAGCGTGCATGCAAGGAGCTTGACGAGCTGGGCGGCAGCAGCGCGGACCTGATGCGCTTTCTTGAAGCCATGGAGCAAGCCGACCATCGTCTGCTCGAGCAAAGCGGCTGCGACCCGGATTTCGAGCTGGTGTTGTTCGCCGTGTCCGGCAGAGCTAGAGGGCTTGGAGTCGGAAGCGCGCTCATGGGACATGCCCAACGCTATCTGGCGGCTCAAGGAGCCTCGAAGGCGTTCATCTTCACCGATACCGACTGCACATGGGAATACTACGAGCACCGCGGCATGAGGCGCGCGGCTGAGCAGTCCTTCGTCGACGAGGCGCGGATTCTTCCCGAGCGCATGTTCGTTTACGAGATGGACTTGGAAGGCATCGGGCGATAACGCCGGAAGCCCACCATGCGCGGGGCAAGGGCGCTAACGAGGCGGTTTGCCGCCCTTTCCCCAGATGAGACGCAGGCTGCCGCCCATCGCCCACCGCGAGGAGACGGGCCGCGCGCATCGCCCCCCGCCGGGACGCAAGCCGCCGCCCGTCGCCCCCGCCGAAACGCACCCCTACTCTGATTCGCCGATGCGCGCAGCGTGAAGCGCATCGAGCTTGAGGTAGAGCGCGTGGAACGCCACGGCGGATAACGCCGCGACGATGCCATAAAACACCCACATGCCCGGCGTGAACGGCGCAATGCAGAACACGCCAGGCATGAACAGGCACGCGCCAGCGGTGCCGCCGACCACCACGGCAAGCAATGCCGCGCGGATAGCCGTGAACGGTATGGACAGGCGGATCACCAGATTGCATCCGACCCAGGAAGTCAACAGCACGCACAACGTGGACACCTGCTCGTAGTCAAGGCCCATAAGGTAATAGCCAGCGATGTTCGCCACAAGAATGCAGCAAACCGAGCATACGGCGCCGGGAATCGACTTGACGATGACGTTGTCCAGGAAACGACCCCGGATGCGCTCACGATTCGGCTCGAGCGCAAGCACGAACGACGGTATGCCGATGGTGAACGCGCTGATGAGCGTCATTTGGATAGGCTGGAAGGGATATTGCCAAGGCGCAGCAATGAACAGCAGGGCCGAGGCGATGGACAGCAGCGTTTTCACCAGGAACAGCGATGCGGAGCGCTGCAGGTTGTTGATGGAGCGCCGCCCTTCCGCCACCACCTTCGACATGCTGGCGAAGTCGTTGTCCACGAGCACTAGCTGAGCCACATTGCGCGCAGCATCCGAACCTGCCGCCATGGCCACGCTGCAATCTGCGGCCTTGAGCGCCAGCGTATCGTTGACGCCATCGCCGGTCATGGCGACGGTATGACCCGCCTTCTGCAACGCCAAAACGAATTGCTTCTTTTGCTCAGGCTTCACGCGGCCGAACACGCTGTCGCACGCTAGCGCACGCTCCACATCGGATTCGGTTTTCAGCTTGGTAGCGTCGACGTAGCGATCGGCGCCTTCCACCCCCACCTTTTCAGCGATGCCGGAAACGGTACGCGGATCATCGCCGCTGATCACAAGCACGCGCACGCCCTGGTCTTTGAAATAGGCGATGGTTTCCGCCGCTGTTGGGCGGATTTGGTCCCGAATGCCCACGAACCCCAACGGCAAAGGGTCGCCCTGAATGTTTCCCTGCTCATCGAAGCCTTGTACGCGAGCGATGAGCAGCAGGCGCGCATCGGCCGCAAGCCGCTCGACTTGCGGCCCGACATGCTCATAGGCGTCGCCGAGCACGAACTGCGCAGCGCCCATGACATAGCACGACCCATCGGAGAGCTGAACTCCCGACCACTTCTTGTCCGAGCTGAAGGGAATCAAGCGCAAGCACGTTTCGGGGCGGCCTTCTGCGTCCTTGAAATATGCGGCTATCGCTCGAGATGTCTCGTTGGGGTCATCGTCGGCACAGGCGATGGCGCGCAACGCTCGACGAGCTTCCCGATCAAGCGCATCGGGCGCGTCCTGGACGGCTTCCCCCTCTACAGGCCGCACCCAGGCAACCTCCATGTCACCTGTGGTGATGGTGCCCGTTTTGTCCAGGCAGAGCACATCCACACGCGCTAGCGTTTCGATGCAATACAGCTGCTGAACGAGCACCTGGTTTCTCGACAAGCGAACGACGGCCACAGCCAGAACCGTTGACGTGAGGAGGATCAGCCCCTCGGGAATCATGCCCACCAGCGCAGACACCGTTGATAGGATGGCGCTGTTCAGCTCCGAGTTGCCTGAAAGATAATCCCGAGCGAAGAGCAGCGCGCCCAACGGGAACATGATGCAGCTGACGAATTTGATGATGCCGTTGAGGCAGCGCATGATCTCGGAGCGCACCGCCTTACGCTCCTTCGCCTCGGCGGAGATCCTCGCCGCATAGTTCTCGCCACCCACGTGGATCACACGCGCATACACCGTTCCCGAATTGACGAACGATCCGCTCATAAGCGTGTCACCGGGCTGTTTGCGGATAAGATCGGCTTCGCCGGTAAGCAGGCTCTCGTTTACCCGGCATTCACCGCTCACAACCTGCGCATCCGCAGGGACCTGATCTCCGCGACGAAGCACCACCACATCATCGCGAACCAACTCATCGAGCGGCAGCTCGCTTTCCGAGCCATCGCGCAGCACATGCGCTTTCGAGCCGGCTATGATGGACAGCTTGTCCGTAATGCGCTTCGAACGGATCTCCTGGACGATGCCGATAACGGTGTTGCACACGATGACCACCATGAACAACATGTTCTTATAGGACCCCGTGAACAGCACGATAAGGGCCAGGATGACGTTTACCAGGTTGAACAGCGTGCATACGTTGTCATGGACGATCTGCCCGATCGACCGCGTTTTCACGCCCGCATCGACATTGGCCTCGCCTGCGACGATACGCGCCTGCGCTTCTTCGGATGTGAGACCAAGCGAAGCCTCTACCCCAGCCGCCTCATTCATTCCGCTTCCCTCCAACCAACGCCGCGTCATCGTGGATCAGAACCCGAACAGCGTGTAGCAAAAAGGCCATCGCAGGAAAGCGATGGCCTTGACGTAACGATGGAGCCGGCAACAGGACTCGAACCTGCAACAGGCAGTTTACAAAACTGCTACGCTACCATTGCGTCATGCCGGCACACGAAAATGCGTGTCCGGGTATTGTACGACAACAACCCGGATTCTCAAAGCCTATCCCATAAAAGGTACAACCATCAACGCCAAGCTACAGCCGAGCGCGTTTCGCACCCGCATGCGACGAAAAGCAGGTGGAACCTCCCTCCCATAGGTTCTTGCGCTTTTCGCTGAACCATCGTCTCGTGTCTATCGTTGTTAATGCAAGCACATGCCAAGATGGTCCAGTTTTCGCATCGCAACCGAACTGTTAACCGCTCTTGTCAAACTATCGCCGGTATCTGGTTATACTGGTTCGCGGCAAGAACCCGCCATCCTGCGAACGCGATATCCCTTTTGGAGCTTCATGACTAACGACGAACAAAAAACTTCCCCTAACGCGACGCCCTCCCCCATGGTGAAAAAGCGCTACCGAACCGACCGAGACGCCATCGATCGCAAACGCCTCCCCTTGGCGGTGAAGGTGTTCGGCGTGCTGTGCCTTGTAGCAGGCGGAGCCACCGCGGTGCTTTTGACGATCACCATCGTAACCATGGTGCTGGCATTCACGTCCGGCAACCTTGATGTCGAAGCCTCCACCGCAACCGTGGTCATCTTTGTGGTGGAAACGGTGCTGTACACGGCGCTAGCCACCATGTTCGCCATCTTCGGCATCCGCTTGCTGCGAAACAAACGCAAGCACGCCGCTCATGGCACCGAGGCCATGATATTCATTTTGGCCGCCATCATCATCTGCTCCATCATGCTCAACGGCCTGGGAGCCAACGTCATCCCCCATGCCGTGGTGGCGGTGTTCCTGATCGTCATGCAGTCCTACCTTGACCCGGCGCTCGCCGGCGAGCGCGAGCTGCGCCGCAAGCTGCGCGACATGGAAACCAGGGAGCAAGCAGAGGACGGCACGCTCGGCCTTGATCCCACCGGGCGCGGTTACATCACCCTGAACTTCTTCAACCTGTTCTGGATATTCGTGGTGTGCAGCGTGCTCGGTCTTGTTATCGAAACCGTGTATCACGTGCTGGTAGTGGACCCTGGCGTTTACGAGGACCGTGCCGGATTGCTGTTCGGGCCTTTTAGCCCCATCTACGGCGTTGGCGCGATGCTGATGACCATGGCGCTCAACCGCTTCCATAAAGCGCCTTTCCCCGTGATCTTCCTGGTGAGCGCCGTGATCGGCGGAGCGTTTGAATATGCGGTCAGCTGGTTCATGCAGTTCGCCTTCGGCATCGTTGCCTGGGACTACACCGGAACGTTCCTTTCCATCGACGGCCGCACCAACGGCATGTTCATGGCCATGTGGGGCGTGTTGGGATTGTTCTGGGTGAAGCTATGCCTTCCCTGGATGCTGCGACTGGTCAACCGCATCCCTTGGAACTGGCGTTATACGCTGACCACCGTATGCGCCGCATTGATGATAGTGGACTGCGGCATGACCTTGATGTCGCTCGACCGCTGGTATCAGCGCGAGGCCGGCGTCGCCCCCGATAACGCCATCTCCCGCTTCATTGACGACCACTTCGACAACCAGTATATGGAGGACCGTTTCCAAAGCATGTCGATCGACCCGGACAACGCGGCACGTACGCTGTAGCAAGAGTCATGCCGCCGATGCCCAAGACCGGCATCGGCGGCATCTCAAAAGCAACGCCCCCTCTCCGACCGAGCGCCTTTCCCACGCGCCTACCCAGAGGCATTACAACAGCAGAAGGATGTTCGTTCACGTGTGCGATCGCGGTTTACAACCGTCTTTCCGAAGGTATTGCAACAGCGGGCAATGCGCTTTTCGCATTGCCATCCGCCACCTCATCATGTAGCTCCACGATATTTCGCCACAGCCGTTTCGGTATGAATTGCCTTCGAAGCTCCGGGTGGTAACGAGCTGAGATGGTCATAGCGTCGTAAAAACCTTTCCACGCCGCCTGCATGACGGCCTCTTCATCGGAATGCTGCGGCAGATGCACCTCATCGGTTTGCGCAATATACCAATTTGCACCATCGTAGATGCCCGCAACCTGATGCACCTCGTCGTATATGACGAAACGCTCGGTGTTAAACCGACCCGCAAACCAGCCCATGAGCAACGGCACCACATTGGCCTTGGGGTTGCATTTTGCGAACCATATGCCGTTTTCAAAGTGCTCGAAACGCAGGAACTGCATCATGAGGTGCCGCTCATTCATCACCGAACGGTCAAGGCGGGCAACGGGACCGGCGATAGGGTGAGCCATGTTGCGAATCAAACCGACATTCGCAGCGGGAGACCGCGCCATGACATACCGGACGAACCGGTATACCGCAATACCAGCCGAAGGGTCATCTGACAGTGATGCGTGCAACACCGCATCCCAAGCATCCCGCCCTGCCTTTCGCACGATTCCCGCCTTAACGCGCGATGCCAGCGCCGCATCGGTCTCGATGTATCGCACGCTTTGCCCCAACCGAGGCTGCAACCCTGCTTCGCTCGAAAAGTCCTCGGGCTGCTCATGAAGCGCATACGCCTGAAAAATAGCCGAAAGCAGCCCCTCCGTGGTGCCATCATGCACATACGCGACATTGCCGAGCGGCTCCAGCATGGCATCTGCGCTCATGCGGGCACCTTCTGCCGGCCCTGCAACGCGTACTGCCAGCCGAAGACCCCATCGGCTACCGCAGCGCCTTCGGCACCCGCCGGCCCCTGCAGCTGCCGTGCCTCGATCGCGCCATCTGCCGGCATGGCTGCCTTATCTCCCGCGCCTATGACAGCACGCCCGACCTCGGACCCGAACAAGCTGAGCTGACCGGGCAGCACCTTGCCGGAGCGAGCGCCATGACGGCCCCCTTCGATGGGGCTTGCCAGCTGCGCCCGCAAAGCCTCGGTGCAAAACTCCACCCCGTTGCCTTGGTACTTCCCGTTGCAGGTGATGAAATAACGTGCTCGTTTGAACGCGATTCCCAGCTTTCGAAGCTCACCTTCCCGCAAGCAGGTTGTGCGTCGGGCATGCAAGATCAAACGAGCCCCGCGTGGCCCTATCCCCGGCACGCGCAGCAACACCTCCAACGGAGCCGTGTTCACCTCAACCGGAAACAAATCCAGATGGTTCACTGCCCATGCGGCTTTCGGATCCACGTCCATCTCCAGGTTCGGGGCATCGGCGCTGATGATCTCCGATACATCGAATTTGTAATAGCGCAGCAGCCAATCGGCCTGATACAGCCTGTGCTCTCGATTCAGCTGCACCCCGACGTTCTGCGGCAGGCGCTCGTCGGAGCTTACCGGCAGATAAGCGCTAAAGAATACGCGCTTGAGCTGCAAGGTTTTATACAGCGCCTGCGACAGGTTGAGAATCTGGAAATCGGTTTCAGGCGTGGCCCCTATGATCATCTGCGTGGACTGCCCTGCCGGCACGAACGCACGCCCCCGCTCCTTCGGACGGGTGGAAGGCAGATACGTTGTACTTCGACGCGAAATCCCGCGCGATTCCCGATCCTGCGCCATGTTGTCCCGGATTTGCCGCATAGGGGTTATGATGCGTTGCTTGGTTTTCTGCGGGCACAGCAAGCTTAAGCTTGTCTGACTGGGAAGCTCGAGGTTCACACTCATACGATCCGCAAGATGCCCAAGCCTATCGATGAGCTCTGGCGAGGTTCCCGGCACGGCCTTTGCATGGATATATCCACGGAATCGGTGATAATCGCGCAGCAGCCGCAACGTACGGATCATGAGCTCGGTGGTATGGTCGGGCGACCCGATGACGCCCGAGCTGAGGAACAGCCCTTCGATATAGTTACGGCGGTAAAACGCCATGGTGAGATCGGCCAGTTCTTCGGGCGTGAACGCCGCACGGGGCACCTCGTTGCTGCAACGGTTGACGCAATACGCGCAGTCGTATACGCATACATTGGTCATGAGAACCTTGAGCAACGAGATGCACCGCCCATCGGGCGTGAAGCTGTGGCAGCATCCGGCGCCGAGGGCATTGCCGACATAGCCGGCCTTCGAGCCGCGCTGCAACCCCGACGATGTGCAGGCGACATCGTACTTCGCCGCATCGGCGAGGATCTTCAACTTCTCCTGCACATCCATGGTCTGCCCTTTCCACAAACATCCGTACGTGTAATAGGCACATACTATACTCGTACGCTTGTTCGTGGTCAAGAACGTTTGTGCGATATTATCGCGGAACCCCGGTCAAATCGAATGCGGGAATGAAGCTGTCCTTCGCGGCGCCCCCTTGCTGCCAGAAATAGTCCTCGATGCCTAGCGTATCGGCATAGTCCAGCAACTCCTCGTATTCGCCATCAGATACGCGTCCGCCCAGCTCAGGGCAGCGCTGAAGCTGGCGCTGCGCCCAGACATCCCCAGCTTGGGCAGCATCGGCGAGCACCGGCGTGTACTGATTCATGAGCGACAGCAGCACATCGCTTCCGAAGCGCTCCCATATCGCGCGCACCACGCGCTTGGAATCTTCCAGGGCACCGGGCAGCATCAGGTGGCGCACCACCACCCCGCGCGTAAGGCGCGGCTGCCCGTCCACCTCGTCGCCCTCGGGAGCGCCCACGCAACGCACCATCTCCTCAAGCGCCGCCATGGCCACCTCGGGATAGTCGGACGCAGCGGAGTAACGGCGGGCAAGGCCGCTCGAGCAATACTTGAAATCGGTCAGGTACACGTCCACCGTGCCGACGTTGTCCCGCACGGCCTGCACCGTCTCGTACCCCGAGGTGTTCCACACCACGGGCAGCGCCAGGCCGCGCGCACGGGCACGGGCTACGGCGGCGCGGATATGGGGCGAATAGTGCGTCGGCGTGACGAAATTGATGTTCATCGCCCCCTGCCGCTGCAGGTCAAGGCACATGTCCGCCACGTCATCCACCGTAACGGGCACGCCAGCGCGCCCATCGGCGATCACCTGGTTCTGGCAGTACACGCATCGCAGCGGGCAGTTCGAGAAGAACACGGTGCCGCTGCCGCGAGAGCCGCTGATGGGCGGCTCCTCCCACATGTGCAATGCCGCGCGGGCAACCACCAACTCCCCTTGCGCCCCGCACACGCCGCGCTCGCCGGCAGCGCGGTCGACGCCGCACGCCCGCGGGCACAGCCGGCAGCAAGCCAACGATTCTTCGAACTCCATAGCAGACCCTTCCCCGCTTCTCTACGCGATTGCGCGTCGAAACCGCCCGCACGCGCCACTGGCTGCTGCGACGTAGCGCTCGCCCTGTCAAACGACGGCCTAGCCGCCCAGCCGACGAAACGGGCCCGCATCGCGCAACCCGGCTCTGCGGCGCACGGCTGCGGCATCCGCGCAAATCAAGCAAATGCGCAATCGCCCACACCATCGAAAAAGGGCCCGCAATGCGCAACCCGGCACGCAACGGGCAGCACGCGTCAGCAATTGCGCCCTTCCAAGCAGCCGGGCCGCCGCTTCGCGGGCCCTACACCATCATACGATTGTCCCTAACGGGCGAAACGCCTAGTTGAAACCGGGATAAGCCCCCGTCATGCCGTCGTCGTCCATGATGCCGGCATCGCCGAAATCGTCGCCCCAGTCGGCGTCCTCGTCATGGTCGTGGTCATAATCGCCGTAGGTCTGCTCGGCGCGGGTCCAGTCCAGGCCCTCCTTCGCGCAAGCATCCTCCTCGCGATACACCAAGGACAACGCCGAAGGGGCCTTGTCCGAACCGCCGATGATCGCCAGAAGCTCCAGCAGACGTTGGATGGCCTCGGCCTGCGGCAGGATAAGGTCGGCGTCATCGGCGGTGGTCAGCGCCGCGGTCAGCTCGCCCATGAGCATCTCCACCGTGTAGGTGCCGTCGAAGCGGCCGTCGATGACGGCGGCCAACAGCGCATCGCCGGCAGGCGTGATCGCTCCAGCGCGCATGCTGGCGATCTCGCCCATGTCGGAGGACGTGCGCACCGCGTGGTACAGCGCATCAGCTTCCACGGCGGCGACCAGCTGCGCCGTCGCCTGCAAGCTGTATGCGGCGCGGGCAAGCTGGGCCGAGCCCGGGCCGCCGGCGTCGGTCACGTGGGCAACCAGCAGGTCGAGCACCTCGCGCGCCGCCTCAACGCAGTCCTCTTCGCCGCCCACGAAGCAGCCCAGGTTCTCACGAGCCGCGAATGCGTCGGGCACGGCTACGTCGGTGACCACGAGCGGCGCCTCAACGGCGACCAGGTCGGCGACGCAGGCCATGGCGTTGAGCTCGCGGGCGAAGGTGGGCGTGGTGCACGAAAAGTCGATGAGCAGCGTGCCCTTGCGCGCGCCCTGCACGATGCCGTTATCGCCGAAGTACGCGTCCTCGAGCGCGGTTTGCGTAGTAAAGTAGGTGAGGACGGCGTCGGCTGCTCCCGCATCGCCTACGCGCTGCCAGCCCGCGCCGCACAGGCGATCGGCCACCATATTCCCCACCGTCTCGTTTCCAGCGAACACGAAAGCCTTCGTCATGGCTTAACCCTCTTTCTTGATCTTGCGGGCGATGCGATCGGCCACTGAAAGCTCCTCGCGCCTATCGCCTCCCCAAAACACCACGGCCAGCATGCCCGGCCCCACGTGGCTGCCGATGACCGGCCCGATGCTGCTTTCCAAAAACAGCAGGTTGTCGTCCTCTTTCGCCAGCAGCTCCTTCAGACGCGCCGCATCCTTGGGGCAGTCGGCGTTGCCGATGACCACGCAACGGCCCGGCATTTGATCGGTCATGCGCTTCGAGCAGTACTCGGCCAGCTGCCTGATGCCCTTCTTGCGCCCGCGCGCCACGCCCGTCAGCGCAAGCTTGCCCTCGATGCTGATGTTGAGCAGCGGCTTCACATCGAGCTTCGCACCCGCGTAGGCAACGGTGCTGGGGATGCGGCCGCCGCGGCGCAGCGATTCCAGATCGTCGACCATGAACTCGGCGTCGACGAAGTAGCGCGCCTCCTCGGCCCACGCGGCCAGCTCGCGCGCCGTCATGCCGTTGTCGCGCTGGTTGAGCGCCTCGTAAACCAGAAGCGCCTCGGCGACCGATGCCAGATAGGTGTCGACCACGTACAGCTCGGCCTCGGGGTGCTCGGCGATCAACTGGTCGCGCATCATCACCGCCGTGTTGAAGCTGCCGGAAAGGCCGCTGGTGAAGCTCAGATATACCGTGGGAACGCCGCTTTCGATGGCCTTCGAGAACACGTCATGAAACACCGTTACCGGTACCTGCGCCGTGGACGGCTGCGAACCTGCGCGCATGCCCTCGTAGAACTCATGCGGCGTGATGGTGCGATACAGATCGTCGCTATGCTCGCCCTTTTCGTCGATATAGGGAAACTCCAGCAGCTGCACGCCGGGACGGTCGATCACCTCGAAGGGGAGGTCGCAGCAGGAGTCGATGATCAGATTGCATTTCGGCTGGGCTTCCATGCATCTCCTTTCGTTGGAACGCCCGCGCCCGCAGGCGGTGGGCGGGTTTTCGCTTCGCGCCTAGGAAGCGCAGGTCAGGGCCGCCTTCAACCCTGTCAACTTGCCCGATATGGCATGCGCGCACTCGTAGGCGACGCCGACGGCCGGGCCTACATGCAGCCCCACCACCGGGCTTACCGGCAGCACGCTGACCTTGCGGCCGAGCATGGGCTCGATGACCTCGTGCGCCCATTTCACGGCCGGGGCCTTGTCGCCGATATAGTGCACCACCACATCGCGCAGGCCATGCTCCTCGATATCGGCCTTCATGGCAGCCATGATCTTATCCAACGCCTTCTTGCGCGTGCGCACTTTGGCGAAGGTGACAGGCGACCCATCGCGCACGGTAAGCACCGGCGCCAGCTGGATGAGGTTGCCCAAAAGCGCCGCCGCGCCGCCGATGCGCCCGCCTTTCTGCAGAAACGTCAGACTCTCCGGCGTGAACAGGAAACGAGTGCGCTCGATAGCATCGAGGGCCGCCTGCGCCACGCCGCGCAGATCCTCGCCCCCATCGCGCGCCGCCACGGCCTCGAGCACAGGGAAGGCCTCGTCGAAGCCGCACGACTGCGAGTCGATAAGCTCCCATTCAAAGCCGATGTTGCGCGCGGCCACCGCGCGGATAGCGCGCAAGGCGCCATCATAGGCGCCCGAAAGCCCCGTGGAGATGAAGATGCCGCACACCTGATCACCGGCGCGGGCCGCATCCTCGAACACCTCTTCCAGCAACTGCTGGGAGGGCTGGCTTGACGTGGGGATATCATCCACCATGTCGTAAATGTCGGCATAGAACGCATCCAGGTCCATGGTTGCGTCCTCGTATTCCATGCCATTGCGGTTCACGTACAGCGTGACCACCTGGATATCAAGCTGGGCGGCCATCTCCTGCGTGATCGAAGATACGGAATCGGTGATGATCCTGATCATGAATCCCCCAATCGGAAGCGCGGCTTGAGCGCGCATGCATTACATTCAACCCTACGCGATACCGCGAAGCTTGCCAACAAGCGCGCGGCGGCGCTCACAAAGACCATACTCCAGGCCCACCGGATAAGTGTGGGGGTTGAGCATGCGCTTCTGGCTCTCATCCAAGCAAGCCAAGCCTTCACGGCAACGCCGTTGCGCCTCCATGGCGCTGCGGCCGCTTGCGTCGAGCACTACCTGCCCGTTGCGGGCCAGAGGCTCGAGCATCGTGGAAAACCGCTTGCCCGCAAGCTTCTTGCGGCGCATGGAGTCGAGCGGGTCCACGATTACCTGGCCCTCGTCCACGCCGGCGTTCACATCGAACACCATATCGCCGGCGATGGTGCCGTCGTCGTTATAGTAGCGGCGCACATCGAGCACGCCCGGCACCGTCAGCTTCGCCGCCGACTCGCTGATCTTCAGGCGATCGACCCACTCGGCCTGCCCCGGGGCGCGCGTCGCCGAAAGCTTGTACACCCCGCCGAGCGTAGGCTGGTCGAACGCGCAGGCAAGCTTGGTGCCCACGCCCCAGCTGCTCACGGGAGCGCCTTCGTCCAAGATGGACTGGATGGTGTATTCGTCCAGGTCGTTGGACAGCACGATGCCGCAATCGTCCAAGCCGGCCTCATCGAGCATGCGGCGCGCCATCTTCGCCAACCAGGCCAGGTCGCCCGAGTCGATGCGGATGCCCGCCAAGCGCTCGCCCCGGGCGCGCATCTCAAGGCCCACCGTGATGGCGTTGCGGATGCCCTGCTCCACGTCGTAGGTGTCCACGAGCAGCACGCAGTTGCGCGGGAACTCGCGCGCATAGGCGCGGAACGCCTCCAGCTCGCTGGGAAACGACATGACCCACGAGTGCGCATGCGTGCCCGAAACCGGCAGGTCGTAGGTTTTGCCTGCAAGAACGTTGGACGTGGACGCGCAGCCGCCCACCACGGCGGCGCGGCTTGCCCACATGCCGCCGCCGGCTCCCTGGGCACGGCGCAGGCCGAACTCGGCAACGGGCAGGCCATGGGCCGCCAGGCACACGCGAGCGGCCTTGGTAGCGATAAGCGTTTCGAAGTTCACGCAGTTCAGGAGCGCCGTCTCGATGAGCTGGCAATCCATGATGGGACCCATCACGCGCACGATCGGCTCATGCGGGAACACCACAGCGCCTTCGGGCACGGCATCGATATCCGCACGCAGCGAGAACGTGCGCAGGTAATCCAAGAACTCCGGCTTGAACAGCTTGCCCCCGCCCGGCGCGTCAAGGCTTGCCAGATACCCCACGTCATCGGCGCTGAACTCGAATCCCTCTATGAGCTCGGCGAGCTGATCCATGCCGCAAGCGATAGCGTAGCCGCCGCGGAAAGGATAGTCGCGGAAATACGCATGGAAGCACGCCTGCGTGGCGCCCTGCCCCGTTTCCCAATAGCCCTGGGCCATGGTCAGCTGATACAGGTCGGTGAGCAGCTCGTAGCCGTTTTCCCCGTGCACGTTGATACCTCCTGACGAAGGCGCCCCCGCTTCTTGCCCAAGCGGGGGCGCGAGATGCTGCTAGTTGCCCTGCGAGGCGCCCTGGCCTTCGCCGGCGCCTGCGGCTTTATGGCTGCGGCGGCGGGCACGGCGATGCTGACCGGGAGCCTGGCCTTCCTGGCCGCCTTCGCGCTGTTTGCGCTGACCGTCCTGGTCGGGACGGGGGGCCTGAGCCAGGCCCGACGACTTCTGGCCCGGACGCACGCGGGGCTTGGGGCCTTGGTTGTCGGGCTTGCCGCCGCGCTGCGCGTCGGCGCCGCCCTTGGGGCCATGGCCGCGCTTGCCCGCCTGCTGGGCAGATCCGGATTGCTTGCCGCCCTGGTTCTGCTGCTTGGCATCCTTGCCGCCCTGGCCACGGCGCTTGCTCGGCTGCATGCCGCGACGCTTGGCCTGGCCCTCCTTGGGCTGCTTGCCGCCCTGGCCGGATTGCTTGCCGGCGGATGCGGCGGTTGCAGCCTGGGCGGAATCGGTGCGCGAAGCCTGGTTCTCCCCGGCCTGCGCAGCGCCGCCCGACACCTTGGTGGAGCGGCGGCGGCGCGGCTTGCGCGCAGGCTGCGCTTCGGCGGCCTTCTGCTCGGCGCGCTCGCTCTTGCCGCGGCCGCGCCTGCTGGAGCGACCGGGTTTGGCCTCGCCAACACCGTCGGCCTTCTTGCCACCCGGGACGTGACGCACGCTGGCGCGATCGGCAAGCTTGTCCTTGCCCGACAGCTGCGGCGTAGCCAGCGCTGCAGCGGCGCCGAAGGCATCGCCGGGCTGTTCGCTCAAAGCACGCTCCCAAGCCTCGCATCCCACGCACTTCGGACGTACGCCTTCCTCGGGCGCATCGAAGTCGGCAAGCGGGACGCGCACGGGCTTCTCACCCTCGATGCGCAGCGACACCACTTCGCGCGGAACGTCCAAATCAACTACCTTCGCCACGCCATCGGGGGTTTCCACCTGGGCGTTCTTCTTCGGCGCACGGCTTTTGAAGTCCTTATAGGCGTCATATTCGTAGCGAAGGCAGCACATGAGCCTGCCGCACACGCCCGAGATCTTCTGCGGGTTCAGCGACAGGTCCTGCTCCTTGGCCATGCGGATGGACACCGGGCAGAACTCTCCGCCCAGGCGTTTGCAGCATAGCTCCTGGCCGCAATGACCAAGGCCGCCCACCATACGCGCCTCGTCGCGAACGCCGATCTGGCGCATGTCGACGCGCACATGCAGGCGCGATGAGAGCGTTCGCACCAGCTCGCGGAAGTCGACGCGGTTCTCGGATTCGAAGTAGAACACGGCCTTGTCACCGTCGAACAGGTACTCCACCGAAACCGGGCGCATCTCCTCGGAGGCCTTCGCGGCAAGCTCCTTGAACACAGGGAGCGCCTCGGCGGCGCGGGCCTCGAGCTCGGCCTGCTTGGCGCGATCTTCGCCATCGGCCACGCGTAAGACGGGCTTCAGAGGGGTTTTCAGCTTCTTGACCTGGTCGGGCGTTGCCTCGAACGCAGGCTCGCCCATATGGCCGAACTCGGTTCCCCGGGCGGTTTGGACCACGACGTCGCATCCGGCGTGCAGTTCCAGCTCGCCCGCATCGAACCACAGCGTTTTGGGGTTGTAGGGCAGGTTGACAGGCGCTATGCGGACCATGGCGCTCCTTCTTTCTATCTGGCATACGCCCGCGGCGCCGCATTGGGCAGCGCACGGCCGTACAGAATGTCGCGAACCTCGAGAAGCATCGCATCGATGCACGTCTCGGGAGATACATTATAAGAGATGGCGACGTCGCAGCGGCGCACGGCCGCGATAGCAGCGGCGGCACGCGCGGCGTCGGTACGCGCCGCGGCTTCCTCGATAGAGGGCTTGACGTCGGCGTTGACCACTTGTTCAGGCGCGCCCGCAGCTTGCGCCATAACGTCGCGCAACCACGAGCGGGTGATGCCGGTGAGCTGGCGCAGCGACTCGGCGGTCTTGGCCGTGAGCTGGCGCTTGTTGCGCGCCTCGATCTGACGGATGGCCGATTTCGCCAGGAAGTCGGCGTTCTCGGCGAGCTCGGCCTCCTGCTCGGCGCGCACGGTGTCGAGCGGAAGTTTCACCCGCACCACCAGGTCGGCGGCGAACCCGATGACGTCCCAATCGTCGGCGCGGCGTAGGCACGCCAGCACCTCGAGCACCCGGGCGCGGAACTCCAAACGCTCGTTGGACTTCAGGAACTCCACCGCGCGGGTGATGGAGCCATCGCAGGCTTGCAGCGCCACGCGCGCCTGCTCGGGGCTTGCGCCTGAGTTCTGCACCACGATGCCCGCCGCCTCGGAAACCGGGATGGTGCGGAACGGCACCACTTGACAGCGCGAGACGATGGTGGGCAGCACGCTTTCGCGGGTGCGCGCGAGCAAGATGAGCACCACATCGGCGGGCGGCTCCTCGAGCGTTTTCAGGAACGCGTTGGCCGCCTGCACGCCCAGCAGGTCCACGCGATCGAGGATGTAAACCTTGCGATCCGCCTGAATGGGCGCCAAAGCCGTGTCGGCCACGATGCCGCGCACCTGCTCGACAAGATAGCCGGCAGCGCCCTCGGGCTCGAACATGCGCACATCCGGGTGTTTTTTGCGCATGATGCGCCCGCAGGTGTCGCATGCGCCGCAATTGCCGCCGCGAGGGCCCTTGGGGCCTTTCGGGCACAGGATGCCCTGAGCGAAGGCGAGCGCCGCAAGCATCTTGTTCGAACCGGCCGGCCCGCAGAACAGATACGCGTGACTGACGCGCCCCGATGCCACGGTGGCGCGCAAGAACTCGCGCACCTGAGGCTGGCCCAAGATGTTCTCGAATGCGTCTGCCATAAGCGCTACTGCTGCTCCTTGCCCGAACGCTCCGCACGAGGCGCCGATGCGGGATCCTCGCGATAGTCCACGCGGCCCTCATGGGTGCGATGCACGTCAAGGCGCTCGAAGTAGGCCTCGTTGGCGCGCACGAAATCGCCCATCCACGGAAACAGGTCCGCCAGCTGGGCGAACACCTGCACGGCCGTATGCGATTTGCGCCCGTTCGAACGCACCAGGCGCACACGGCGCGGGTTCTTTTCCGCTATTTCCAAAAACGCCGCGTTCACGCGGGCATGGAAGTCCTCGCCGGCGCGTTCCATGCGATCGGCCCCGGCGCGGCGCGTGGCGCGCTCGAGGCCCTCGGCGGCGCTTGCCGCCACCAGCAAGATGGTGCGATCGGGCACGATGCCCTGGCATGCGAACGCATTGGCCGCCTCCACGAACGCACGGTCAAGCCCGCGCCCATAGCCTTGATAGGCCACGGTGGAATCGGTGAAGCGGTCGCACAGGACCACAGCCCCGCGCTCGAGCGCCGGGGCTATGACCTGGCTGACCAGCTGCGCGCGTGCCGCCTCGAAGACGAGCAGCTCGGAAGCATCGCAGATATCGGAGTTCGCCGGGTTCAGCACCACGCCGCGCAGCTGCTCGCCCACCTCGGTGCCGCCGGGCTCGCGAAGGCACACGACCTCGCGGCCCATGGCGGAAAGGGCGTTGGCCAGAAAGCGGATATGGGTGGTCTTGCCGGCGCCGTCGCCGCCCTCGAACGTGACGAACACGCCGCGCTCGGGCGCCTGCTCTGCGGAAAGCCCCTGATCGGCAGCTTGTGCAGGAGCAGCCGGGTGCACCGGGGCGCCCGAGGCCGGACGGCCCTCGCGCATCATCGGCACCTCGCTCACGATGCCCGTGTTGCGGATATCGGCCACGTTGCTATCCCTGCACGGCGCCGGCCACGGCGGCCGCCACGGCTTCCACGGCGCGCGGGTCGAACGGCTCGGGCATGATGAAGTCCTCGCACAGCTCGTCATCGGAGACGAGCGCAGCGAGCGCCTCGGCGGCGGCCAGCTTCATCTGCTTCGTGATGCGCGTGGCACGCGACTCCAGGGCGCCCTTGAAGATGCCGGGGAACGCCACCACGTTGTTGATCTGGTTCGGGAAGTCCGAACGGCCGGTGCCCACCACGCGGGCGCCGGCGGCGCGGGCCACGTCGGGGAAGATCTCGGGCGTGGGATTGGCCATAGCGAACAGGATGGCGTCGGAGTTCATGGACTTCACCATCTCGGCGGACACGATGCCCGGGGCGGACACGCCCACGAAGACGTCGGCGCCGCGCATGGCGTCGGCCAGCGAGCCTTGCTCATCGTTGAGGTTGGTGGTGGCGAGCATAGCGCGCTGGGCCTCGTTGATGCCCTCGGAACGCGAGTTGATGATGCCGCACTTGTCGCACAGGATAAGGTTCCTGAAGCCGTAGTTGAGCAGCAGCTTGGCGATGGCGATGCCCGCCGAGCCGGCGCCGTTGACCACCACGCGGCACGCTTCCTTCTGCTTGCCCGTCAGGCGAAGCGCGTTGATGACGCCGGAGAGCACCACGATGGCGGTGCCGTGCTGGTCGTCGTGGAACACCGGGATGTCGAGCTCGTCGATCAGACGGCGCTCGATCTCGAAGCAGCGCGGCGCGGAGATGTCCTCAAGGTTGATGCCGCCGAAGCTGGGGGCAAGGCGCTTGACGGTCTCGACGATCTCGTCGACGTCCTGCGTGTCAAGGCACAGCGGGACGGCGTTCACGCCGCCGAAGGTCTTGAACAGCGCGCACTTGCCCTCCATGACGGGCATGGCCGCGACCGGGCCGATGTTGCCCAGGCCGAGCACGGCAGAGCCGTCGGAGACGACGGCCACGGTGTTGGCCTTCATGGTGTACTTGTACGCATCGGAAGGGTTCTCGGCGATCTTGCGGCACGGCTCGGCGACGCCGGGGGTGTAGGCCAGCGCCAGGTCCTCGCGCGTTTCGATCTTCATCTTCGGGACGGTTTCCAGCTTGCCCTGCCACTGCTCATGCAAACGCAACGATTCCTGCGCGATATCCATGCTGCTCCATGCACCTTTCCCTATGCACGACGCCGGCGGCGCCGTTTACCGTAAGTGTTCCCGCTCCCTTGCGGAAAACGGATGTCCTGCTAGGGATTATACCCCTTGGCCCTTGCCGCCCGCCCACCGCGCGCACTCTCCCCGAAAAACGCCCATGAGGTGTGTTTCGCCCGGTGAGCTGGGGGCGTACAAAGAATAAGCAAGCGAATGCGGGGAAAGGCGGTCGAGCCATCGGGGCGCGCCATCGGCGCCGGGGCCCGATGGCGCGGCAAGCTGTTTACGACATGCGATACGCCTGGCAAAAGCTACGACGGAGGAGAACGAAAACGCAAAGCGATACGCGGCGAGCCTCCCACTCGTTCGCGACGATACGGGCGCACGCTCCCTCCGCAGCGCGCGGTTACGCGAAAAGACCCCGCCCCGCTCCTCGGATTGCATGGAATTCCCGCGCCGGGCCGCCGTATGGCGCACAATAGGGGCACGCATCAAAAAGGAAAGGAACAACGTGGAAGACGAGAACATGCCCGCGGCGCAGCCCGGCGCGCTCACCGCCGACGCGGTGGCCGACGCCGTGTACCGTGCCGTGCGCCGCTGCGCCACGCACCTGCGTCCCGACGTGCTTGCCGCCATGCAGGCCGCCCGCGAAGACGAGACGCAGCCGCGTGCGCAGTCCGTGCTGGACTGCCTGCTGGAAAACGCCCGCATCGGGCAAGAGGACGGCGTGCCCATCTGCCAGGACACCGGCACCTGCTGGGTGCGCCTGGAGGTCGGCGAGGACCTGCTCATCCCCGGCAACATCCTCTCGGGCGTCAACGACGCCGTGGCGCGCGCCTACACCGACGGCCGCCTGCGCATGAGCGTCGTGGCCGACGCGCTGCTCGACCGCACGAACACGGGCGACAACACGCCGGCGTTCGCGGAAATCGCCCTGCGCCCCGGCCGAGGAGCCACGCTGCACGTGCTGCTCAAAGGCGGCGGCTCGGACAACGCAAGCCGCGTGGTCATGCTCGCGCCCGGCGCCGGCTGGGAGGGCGTGAAGAAGGTCGTGCTCGACTGTGTGCGCGAAAAGGCCGCCAACGCCTGCCCGCCGCTCATCGTGGGCGTGGGCGTGGGCGCCACGTTCGATAAGGTTGCCGGCCTGGCCAAGCACGCGCTGCTGCGCGAGGTGGGAACCCCCGCCGCTAGCCCGCAGGCCGCCGAGCGCGAGGCCGAGCTGCTTTCCGCCATCAACGCCACGGGCATCGGGCCGGCTGCCCTTGGCGGCGGCGCGACCGCCCTGGCCGTGCACCTGGAAACCGCGCCGTGCCACATCGCCGCGCTGCCCGTGGCGGTGAACATGGGCTGCTCGGCCATGCGCAGCGCATCCATCGAGCTGATCGATTGGGGTGAGGGGAAATGAGCGAACCCGTACGCTTGAACCTGCCGCTGGACAAATCCCAGCTGACGAGCCTGAAAGCCGGCCAGGAAGTACGCCTGACCGGCCCCTGCTACACCATGCGCGATGCCGGCCATGCCCGCGCGCTCGAGGCGCTCGAGCAGACCGGAGAGCTGCCGTTCGGGCTGGCGGGCCAGACGCTTTTCTACGCCGGCCCCACCCCCGCCGCTGCCGGCCGCCCGCTCGGCAGCGTGGGCCCCACCACGGCAAGCCGCATGGACTTCGCCACGCCCCAGCTTATGCGCGCCGGCATCGCGGCGTGCATCGGCAAGGGCAAGCGCAACCAGGCCGTCATCGATGCCTGCGTTGAGAACGGCGCCGTGTACTTCGCGGCGGTCGGAGGCGTCGCCGCGCTGCTGGCCAAGCACGTCACCGCAAGCGAGACCGTGGCCTGGGACGACCTGGGCACCGAGGCGCTGCGCCGCATCATGCTCGACGACTTCCCCGTCTTCGTTGCCGTCGACGTGGCTGGCCGCGACCTCTATCGCGCCATCGAGAACGGCGGAGATATCTAGACCCGGTTCCTATCGGTCGGGGGTCGACGCCCAGGTCGCGCGATGCGCCCCAAAAGGCGAAACGACCCGCCGCCCCGACCGCATCGCCGATGCCGGTTGCCCGCCCTCGGCATCGGTGCGTTGCCCCATAGGCGCAACGCACCGGATAAGCGCCGGGCGAGCCGCACGGCTCGGCACCGAAAAGCCCCACAACGCAAATAGGCCCCGGAACGAACCATCGTTCCGGGGCCTATCTCATACGCCAGGTTCAGCGGAGCGTCCGCCCCCATGCGCGAACTGTTATTCTGCCGGCTCCTCGGTTTTCGCCGCAGCAGCCTTCTTCGCGCTCGTCTTCTTCGCCGCGGGCTTCTTGGCAGCGGTCTTCTTCGCCGGCGCCTTCTTAGCAGCCGCCTTGGCCTCCTTGGCCGCGGCCTTCTTCTCAGCCTCGATCTCCTTGCCCGGGCAGCTGAAGTTCGGGCACAGCTTCCACGGACCGCGCGTGGTGGTGACGATCACCATGGGCGCGCCGCAGTGCTCGCAAACCTCGTCGGTCGCCGTGATGGCGCCGTACTGCGGCAGCGGGTAACCCACGCCGCACTCGTCATAGTTCTCGCAACGGATGAAGCGTTTCAGGGTACGCGGGTTCTTCTGCGCGATGAGCTTGGCCTTCTTGCCGGCCGCAGCGCACTTCGGGCACTCGCCCACCACCACATCGGGCTCCTTGTTCGTCTCGCAGTTCGGATCGATGCACAGCGTGCGCGGCTTGGAGCGGAACGCCGTCACCTTCACCTGGGGCATGCCGCACGTGGGGCACGGATCGGGCAACGACTCCACCTTGCCCTTCGGCAGCGGGTAGGTGACGTCGCAGTCCGGCCAGCCGGCGCAGCCGATGAACATGCCGCGCGTCTTCTGGGACACGCGGATCTGCAGGTCCTTGCCGCATTTGGGGCATTTGCCCACATAGGCGTCGGCCGCCACGGCATCTGCCAGGGCGTCTTTGACCTCCTCGGAATGCGGCAGCAGGTTGGCAAGCTGCTCGGAGAGCAGGTTGCGGCTGTTGGTGACCACCGCGTCTTTGGTGTTGCGGCCCTCGGCGATGTTGTCCATCTCCTCTTCCAGCTCGGCCGTCATCTGCGGATGCGTGATGTGCGGAGCGAACTTGTCAAGGGCGTCGCAAACCGCCATACCCAGCTGGCTGGGCTCGATGGGGTCGTTCTGGATGTACTTCACCGTGTACAGGCGCTCGATGATGCTGTGGCGCGTGGACTTCGTGCCCAGGCCCAGCTTCTCCATCTCCTGGATGAGCTTGCCCTGGCTGTAGCGCGCCGGCGGCTCGGTCTGCTTCTTCGTGCACTCGGCGCCGTTGAAGGCGACCTTTTGCCCCTCGCTCATGGCAGGCAGCTGCTCGTCCTTCTTCATGCCGTACGGATAGATGGCGCGATAGCCCGGCGTCACCAGCACGTCGCCCTTGGCAGCGAAATGCTCGCCGCCCACTTCGAGCGTTACCTTCGTACCCTCCACCACGGCCGCATCCGACAGCGTTGCCAGGAATCGGCGTGCGATGAGGTTGTACAGCTTGTAATCGGCCGGGGCCAGGTCGTCAGGCGTGGCCTTGGCCGTGGGATAGATAGGCGGATGGTCGGTGGTCTCCTTCTTGCCGCACGTGGCGTGCAGCTCGCCGGCGGAGAGCAGCTGCTGGCAATACGGGGCGTACGCCGGGTTGCCCGAGATGGTCTTCACCACTTCGGCCAGGTCGAGCGAGCTGGGATACACCGTGTTGTCGACACGCGGATAGGAGATATAGCCGTCCATGTACAGGCTTTCGGCGATGCGCATGGTACGCGCCGGCGAAAGGCCCTCTGCCGATGCCGCGGCCATGAGGCTGGTGGTATTGAACGGCACGGGCGGTTGCTGCTTGCGCGTGCGCTTCTCCACCGCTGCCACCGTGGCGCTTGCCGCGCCGGAAACGGCCGCCATGGCCGCCTTCGCCGCCGCTTCATCCTTGAAGCGGGCCGTGGAATGCGGCGCCGTGAAGGCAAGCTCGCCGTCGCCGGCGGTGGGGCCGGAGGTCGCACCGGCGTCGAAGGCGCCCTTGATCACCCAATAGTCCTCGGGGATGAACGCCAGGCGCTCGCGCTCGCGCGCCACGATCAGCGCCAGCGTGGGCGTCTGCACGCGGCCGGAGCTGCGCACGTTGCCATAGCCGGCGAACTTCACGAGCGTAAGGTAGCGCGTGAGCACCGCGCCCCAGATCAAGTCGATGTCCTGACGGGATGCGCCGGCCGATGCCAGGTTCGTGTCAAGCTCCACCAGGTTGGAGAACGCGTGCGTGATCTCCTCTTTCGTGAAGGCGCTGTAACGGGCGCGGGAAACCGGCGCCGTGGGATTGACCTCCTGGATGCACGACAGCGCATCCGAACCGATCAACTCGCCCTCGCGGTCGAAGTCGGTTGCGATGACGATGGAGTCCGCCTTCTTCGCCAGGTTCTTCAGGCTGCGGATGATCTCCTTCTCCTTCGGGAGCTTCTCGATGGGCGCGTAGATCAGATACGGCAAGGCGTCCATCTTCCACGCCTTCAGCTCAACGCCGTCCTCGATAAAGGGCTTTTTCTTTTTGAACGGCGGGCGCGCCAAACTTGCGGGCAGCTGCGCCGGGATGGCCTCGCCCTCCGCGGTGACGCCTCGCCAGCCGCCGCGCTTCTTATATATAAGAGTAGGCGTGAAATCGGGTTCTAAGATATGGCCGCGCAGGCCGATGGTCACCCATTCCTCGCCGTCCACCTCGAACCGGTACACCGGCGTGGAATACACCTTGTCGGCCTTGGGCTTTTTCACGCCCAGCAACGCCGCGATCTTCGTCGCCGCGTCGTTCTTCTCGGTCACCACCAGCTTCATGCGGCACCCTCCTTGCCTGCTCCGGCCGCCCTTGCAGCCTTATCGTTCACACGGTTGCCCCATTCGTAGTTTTACGTGTGCGGGGATAATAGCGCCGCGCGGCGAAACGTCGCGGGCGGCGCAGGGGGTACTATACACGATTGACGGCGAGGATGAGCTTGTGATTATGCACGAGCCGCCCGCAGGCGCCCCGAACGACGCAAAACCGGCCGCCTTATACACGACGATACCGCGAAATTGCAGAATGCGTGTTGATTTCGTCGGCGGAGCGCGAAGGAACCGCGATGGTTTCGAGAACCTTGGTCCCCGCTGCCCGCCTTCGCGTAACCTTAGCATCAAGGAGCCGTCGAACCGCCGCATCTTCGCAGCGCAATCGCCGTATCACAGCATCATCGACGGCATCCTGCCCGTACGTAGCAACATGGAGGCCGCCCATCGGGCGGAAAGGGAGCGTCGCATGGTACGAAAAGCACTGGGAGTTTGCCTTGGGAGCATTCTGGTCGTTTGCGTGGGCATAGGCTGCGCAAGCGCGTTATTGCCCGCCACGTCCACCGCAGCCCCGGTTGCCAACGCAGCAAGCAGCGTGAAAGCCACCGCCATGAACTCCGCTATCGACGCATCGGGCGTCAAAGACGCCGTTTCCGATGCGCTTCTGGCCCACACCTGGGACATCGCCAACGCCACGGGAATCTCGTCCTCGCAAGTGCAAACCTGCATTGAGAACCTCGACATCAAAGATTGGCAGGTTGCCGACCTTCCCGCTAACGCTGTGCCCACAAACACCGTATCCGGTTCCGCCGCGGGCGTCCCCGCCACGCTCACCACGTACAACACCCCCGGTTACGTCACGGTAAGCGCTTACGGCCAAAGCATCGACCTTGCCGTTCCAGCAGCCGCGCAGCAATACCTGCCGCTCATCGCCTGTGCGAACCAGTAGACGCATCGCGAAAGGCGCAAAGCCTTTTCAGTAACCGCAACCGAAAGCTTGAAGGCCCTTCCCGAGCACCATCTTGGGAAGGGCCTTTCTTTCCGTTTATGAAACCTGTCCCGCCTACGCTTGAGCGCCTCTAGCCGCCGCGGCAGCTTTCGCCGCTTCGAGCTCTTCGCGCTCAAGCACCTGCTGCATGGCGGCGATGGCGCACTCGAGCATGCCGTCGTCGGGCTCGTTAGTGGTCAGGTACTGCATCTGCATGCCCGGCCACAGCACCACCTTCACCAGCGGGTTTTCCGGATGGCTGCCCGCCCAGCGCACGGTGATCTCGTAGCTGATGCCCGCGATCACCGGCATCAGCGCGATGCGTGCCGCGATGACGAGCGCCAGCTTCGGAGCACCGTCGGGCACGCCCCACGCCGAGATGAGCGCGTTGAGCGGCGTGACGGTATACACCAAAATGGCGATGATCATCACCATGATTAGAAACGCCGTGCCGCAGCGCACGTGCAGGCGAGGGAACTGCCGCGCATTTTCCGGGGTGAGCGGCAGCCCATGCTCGTAGCAGTGGATGGTCTTATGCTCGGCGCCGTGATACCCGAACATGCGCTTGATATCGCTCATGCGCCCGATCAGCCAAATGTAGAGCACGAACACCGCCACGCGCAAAATACCGTCCACGATGTTCCAGGCCAGCGTGTGCGCATCATACTCGCCCACCAGCAGGTTCGTGATGAACGCCGGCGCCACGATGAACAGCACCACGCCCATGACCAGGCCCAGCACCATGGAAAACGCCATTTCCTTCTTGCCGAACACCGCATCGCCGTCGGACTTCGCCGCAGACTCGCTTGCCGCCGCAGCGGAGGCAGCGGGTGCGGAGACCGGCTCGGAAACCACCTCTAGCGAACGCTGCGCACCCAAGGCGTCGATCATGGTGTCAGGGCGGCCGAAATCGTCCTTCCAGGAGAACGTTGCATCGGCGGGCGTAGGCGCAGATGCTTCACCGTAAGAGTCGCAAGCGGGCAAATGCGCTGGCGACTCCACATCGGCATCGCCGACAAGCGGATGCGACGAAGCGGCGCCTACGCCCGCCGCGTCCTCCGCCACCGAAGGTTCAAAGACCGCCTTCTCCTCAACGTGCTTGCCGGACCCGAAAGCTTCCGCCTGCCGCATCGAAGCTGCAGCCTTCGCAGCGATTCCGTCGGAACCGGTCGCCCTCGCCCGCTGCGCGGACGCGGAATCGGCCTCGTCTTCCTCATCCTCGCTGAACGCATGGAGCGCGGCAATCTCAAGCGCCTTGTAGCCCAGCACCAGCGATTCCACCATGGCGCGGCAGCCGCGCACGCACGGCCAATACATCCAGCCGTTCTTCGCACGGCCGCTTGCCAGGTCATGGGATTCCTCGTACACGCCGCCATCCGGCTCGCGCACGCCCACGGCCCAGTTGTATTTACCGCGCATCATCACGCCCTCGAGCAGTGCCTGGCCGCCCACGTGCGTCTTGCGCGTGCCATCCTCGGAAAACGCGCGGGAAAGATCGCTCTTCGGTTTCGCCACGTTACTCACGCGTGACTTTCGGATACGGGTTACCGCAGGTCATCTTGCCCTCCGGGCACGTACCGCGCACGCACGGCGCGCCGGCGTCAGCGAAGATGAACGGGGCCGTGGGGCGCGCCAACTCGAGCATGCGATGCGCCATGTCTCGAATCTCCCATTGAGCACGGTTGCAGCAGCGCAGGCCGAAGAAGTGCAGCAGCTCGCGAACGTTCATGGTGATGACGATCTTGCTCTCCGCGGCATTGGGCAGCAGGTAACGAGCATCCTCGGCGGGCACGCCCGCCTCGAGCAGCGTATGATAGGCGTCCACCGCAGCCTGGATGGCCTTGTCGAACGCCTCAGAAGCCGCGGCGTTGCCCGCAACGCTCTCTGGCTTGACCACCGCCACGTCGCCCTTGAACTTCACGTAGCGCTGGCTTTGCTGGTTGAAGCTGGCGATGCGATGACGTACAAGCTGATGCGTAAGCGCTCGCGACACGCCGTCGACGGCGAACGTATAGCTTGCATGTTCAAGGGTGCTGAAATGTCCCGAGGACATGATGGTGGTGAGCACGCTTTCGATGCGCTCGGGCGGCATGGTCTCCATCAGCTCGGCGGCGCCCACAGGCGCATAGCACAGGCGCGCGGCGGTGGCGATAGCACGCTCCGGATCAGGGGTGTGGTAGAGCAGCTCTACGTGCATGGTATGCTCCTTATCTGAGAACGATTGCCCGGCCCTCGCATAGCAAGCCCCGCAATCGGATACTATGGGAATACATGCTAACGAATATATCGGCCGTCAGGCCGTTTCATGAAAGGGATGCTCAAAATGGCTGGAAAGAACACGTCCGAGCCCGCCTCGTCCGTCGAGCAGGTGAACCGCTCCCATCGCGACTTCACGGGCACATCCGCCGACCAAACGGGCAACAGCCGACTCGATCGAACTCCGGCATCCGCCGGGTCATTCGGCGAGAGCGCTCCAACCGTCGAAATCGGCACCGAACCCGCCATCGACGCGCAGCCGTTCACCCCAAAGCTCACCACCACCGATTGGAACGCGGAATGGATGGCGCTGCAGCAGGCGCGCCGCAAGGCAGATGACCCATCCTATTGGGATTCCCGCTCCCATACCTTCCCCACCAGCACCGAACCCAGCGCTTACGCGCGATGTTTCATCGAGCTGGCGGATATCCAGCCTAGGGAAACCGTGTTCGACATGGGATGCGGCACCGGGGCGCTTGCCGTGCCGCTGGGGCTTGCCGGCCACAAGGTGGTCGCCGCCGACTTCTCGCGCGGAATGCTCGACCGCATGTCCGAGACGCTTGAGCGAGCCGACGTCCACACGGTGTTCCCCATGCAGCTAAGCTGGGGGGAAGACTGGGCAGCTAAGGGCGTGCGCCCGGGCATGGTGGACGTGTGCACCGCCTCACGCAGCATCGCCACCGCCGATATGCGCGACAGCCTGCTGCGCCTTACCGATATCGCGCGCCGGCGCGTATGTATCACGCTGACCACCGGCTCAAGCCCACGCACTGATGAGCGCATCATGGCCGAGCTGGGGCTCAAGGACGCGCTCTGCCCGGATTATCTGTACGCCATCAACATCCTGGCCGCAGAAGGAATCCTCCCCCAGGTCGACTTCATCCGCTCCGAACGCAACGACACCTTCGACACCCCCGAGCAGGCTGCGGAAAGCCTGCGCCGCATGATCGACGGGGCCGCCGGCGCCGTCGTCGGCGAGAAGCAGCGCCAAGCCGCCTATGTGCGCCTGCACGCCTGGCTCAACGACAACCTCGTGCCCAACGAGCACGCCGGATCGCCCGACGGTCACGGCGGCGTGCAAAAGACGCTGCGCCTGCGCAACCCCCGCGTGATCACCTGGGCCTTCATCGCCTGGAACAAGTAGACCCCACGCAAAACAAACGGCCGCGGAACCATCCGCGGCCGTTTCTCATTTCGCTAGACACATTGGGGACGTAGCGTTATCTGTCCATTCCCAACGATGCGCCCGCACGCCCGCGCATCAACGCGCTCACGCGCAGACCCGTTTTACGCCACCTGCGTCTTCGGGGCGTACTGCTTCGACGTCTCGCCGAAGAACACCTCGTACCAGCACAGGAAGCAGTACACGTTCCAAATGCGCATCATCTTGAGCTTGGAACGGCCCTCCTGCGTGCTGAAGTCGGCACTGCGATGGTCGTCGAGCATCTTCATCAGGTAGTCCACGTTGAAGAACTCGTGCGCAGCGGGGCTGGTGAACGCCTCTTTGATGCGCTCGTAGTACAGGTCGGTCTGCAGCCACACGGTCAGCGGCGTGATGAACGGCTGCTTGGGCATGTCCGCCACCTTCTGCGGGAAGCCCAGGTGGGCCGCCGCACGGCGCAGCGCGTACTTCGAATGCTCGTCGGTGACGCGGCAGTCGGTGGGCAGCTGCAGCGCCACATCGAGCACCTTCTTGTCCAGGAAGGGAACGCGCAGCTCAAGGGAGTGCGCCATGGACATGCGGTCGGCCTTCAGGCAGATGTCGTAGGGCATGTAAGATACCATGTCCACGTACTGCGTCTGCGTGATGACGTCGCCGCCGCCCGTCTGCACCGCAGCCTCGTCGAAGTGCGGCTTGCACCATTCCCACGGCTTGCACGGGCCGTTGTAACCCTTCAGCACGTTGGGGACCTCGTCCCACATGTAGTTCATGCACGCGCGCTGATAGCTTTTCTCCGGGCCGCCCGAACCGCGCATGGCGAAGTGACGCCCGTGGAACGGCGGCAACTTCTGAGCAACCGCGCCGCCGGCCGCACGCAGCGCACGGGGCACCTTGAAGTACTTGGAGAACTCGTACTGGTCGTGGTAGATCCAGTAGCCGCCGAACAGCTCGTCGGCGCCCTCGCCGGACTGCACCACCTTCACCTCTTTGGAGGCAAGCTGGCTGACGAAGTACAGCGGGATGGCCGACGGCGCACCGAGCGGCTCGTCCATGTGATACTGCTCGGTGGGAACGATATCCAAGAACTCCTTGGCCGTGACCTGCACATCCTTATTGGAAAGCCCTGCCCACTCGGCGAACTCGCGCGCATCTTTCAGCTCGTCCAGCTTGATCTTGAAGCCGGCGTTCTCGGCCTTGTCGCGCTGCTCCTCGCTGCCGGTGATGTCGTAGCCCACGGAGAACGTCTTCACGCCCTCGTCGTGATGCTGGCCCATGCAGTACGCAGCCAGCGAGCTGTCGATGCCGCCGGACAGGAAGCTGCCGATCTCCACGTCGGCGATCTCGTGGGCACGCACGCTCTCGTCGAACGTGTCCTTGATGATGTCGGCCCATTCCTCAAGGCCCTTGGAACGATCGATCTTGTAGGTGATCTTGTAGAAGCACTCGATAGTGGCCTTGCCGTCCTTGAGCACCATGAAATGACCGGGCGTCATCTTATGGACATCCTTGAACATGGTCTGCGAGTCGTTCATATACTCGAAGCACAGGTACTGCGGCAGGGCCTCGCGGTTGAGCTCCTTCTTGAAGCGCGGGTGCGCCAGGAAGGACTTGATCTCGCTGCCCCAGATAAGACGATTGCCCTCATGCTGGTAGTACAGCGGCTTGATTCCGAAGATATCGCGCGCAAGCACCAGCTGCTTTTCCTTGGCATCCCAGATGGCGATGGCGAACATGCCACGCAGGCGCTCGAACACGCCCGTGCCCCAGGCCTCGTAACCATGCACGATGGTCTCGGTGTCGCCGTTGGTCTTGAACTGGTAGCCCATGCCCTCAAGCTCGGCGCGCAGCTCCTGGAAGTTGTAGATCTCGCCGTTGAACGTGACGGTCACGCTGCCATCGGCGTTCTGCATGGGCTGGTGGCTGCCCTCAAGGTCGATGATGGACAGGCGGCGAAAGCCCATCGCCACATCATCGTTTACGAAAAAGCCCTCATCATCAGGGCCGCGATGGATAATGCGATCCGCCATGTCCTTGACGATGGCGCGATTGACGCCCTCATCGAAATCAACGGCGGTGAATCCCACGAATCCGCACATGCTTTGGAAAGCTCCTTCTCTTACAGGTTCGCCGACCGGCGTTTTGCATTCGCCCATCATACGCCACCGGCCCGCCCTATGGGCACTTTCCACGAAACGCGCGTCACGCCTACGCGCGGCTGCCGGCGTGTGCGATAATGCAAGGCTGCATACGTTATCGGGTCTCAAAGGAGATTTCATGACCGCAAACGTCGATCCCGCACCTATCACCTGCACCGAAGATGTTGCGCGCCTGCTGCAACCGGTGGTGGTAGGCGGCGATATCCTTGCCTACAGCTACGTGCGCGAACTGCATCGCGCCTTCGGTATCGAAAGCACCATCGTGCTCGCCACGCAAAACATCAAGATGCTCTCCGAAAGCCGCTTCACCGACTATCGTCTGGAGCCGCATATCCACGAGCAAGAGGGCCTTTACAACGCACTCGAGCGCATCGCGAAGGAGGTCCACGGCGCGCATCCGGAGAAGACGCTGCTCATCTTGGGATGCGATGACTGCCACGCCCGCATGCTCTCGCAAGGCAAGCAGCGTCTGCAAGACCTTGGCTTCGTGGTTCCCTACATCGATTTCCCCCTGCTTGATGACATCACGCAGAAGCGCCGCTTCTACGAGATCTGCGAGGAGCTCGACATCCCATTCCCGAAAACCTGGTACTTCGACTGCGGCAACGGCCCCGATGAGCTGCCCGTCAGCGAGTTCCCCTACCCGCTTATCGCCAAGCCTTCCAACTCGGCCCAGTTCCAAGATGCCGAGCCCACCATCGAAGGCTGGCGAAAGATCTACGAGATCGAAAGCCCCGAAGAGCTTGCGCAGGTTTGGCACAGCATCCGCACGTCGGACTACAACAACCTGCTGGTGCTGCAGGACTTCATCCCCGGCGGCGACGACGCCATCCGCACGCTTACCACGTTCTCGGACGCTTCCGGCGACATGCGCGTAGTGGCAGGCGGTGTGGTCTGCCTGCAGGACCACGACCCCACCGCGCTTGGCAACCCGCTGTGCATCATGGGTGAGCGCGAGGAGGCCATCATTTCGTGCGCCAAGCGCTTCCTGTCGCATGTGGGCTATCGCGGCTTCGCCAACTTCGACATCAAGTACGACAGCCGCGACGGCAGCTTCCGCTTCTTCGAGGTGAACACGCGCTGCGGGCGCAACACCTACTACATGAGCCTTGGCGGACAGAACTTCGTCGAGTTGATCGTGCGCGAGTTCGTCATGGGCCAGCCGGTGGAGTATCACGAGGCCTATAACCCGTTCTTGTACTGCTGCGTACCCGCCTATGTGCTCAAGCGCAGCATGGACAACCAGGAGCGCCTTGCTCAGGCTCTGAAGGCGCTGAAGGCCACCGATGAGCCCTACCCGCTGCACTACGCACCCGACTCCTTCAAACACAACATGTGGGCGAAGATCATGCACCTGAACCAGATTCGCAAGTTTAAGCGCTTCTACTGGGACACGAACGGAAAGCAGCTGAAGTAGAAGCCCCTTGCCAATTGTTCTCCCGTAAAGCTAAGGGGTGCAGCGCATATACACGCTGCACCCCTTTACTATGCATACTGCGGGATCGCTGTTACCTAAGCTCCCATCGGCACGACACGTCTGCCGTACCAGTGTCTTGCCTGACGCTTCACAACCCACAGCAATGATTCGCGAGCGAGTGCTCGCCTTTTTACAGAGGACGCCTATGGTCCGGTTCGGTGGTGAGAATCACGGCGCCGGATTCGGTGATGGCGACCATCTTCTCGAAGTGGGCACTCGGCTTTCCATCGCGCGTGCTCACCAGCCACCCATCATTGCCCTGAAGCACCTTTCGGGTACCCATATTAATCATCGGCTCAATAGCCAGCACCATGCCAACCTGCAGCTTCAAACCAAAATGCCTATGTCCAAAGTTGGGAACGTTGGGCTCTTCATGCATGTTTCTGCCAACACCGTGGCCAACATATTCACGAACTACGCCGAAACCAGCATTCTCGGCAATCGATTGCACAGCGTGGCCGATATCGCCTAAATGGTTACCAGCAACAGCACAATCCAAACCTGCCCACATGCATTCCTCAGTAACCTTAAGGAGCTTTCGTTTTTGCTCGGAGATCTTCCCTACGGCAAAGGTCCAGGCGTTATCCCCCACCCAACCGTCAACCGTGGCACCGGTATCAACGCTGAGGATATCGCCGTCCCGAAGTACGACGTTTTTCGAAGGAATGCCATGAACGATCTGCTCGTTCACTGATGCGCAGATGGTCCCCGGGAATCCGCCATAACCTTTAAATGCCGGGATGCCACCGTGCTCACGGATATAGGTTTCGGCGAACTCATCAAGCTCCAAAGTAGAGACACCGGGCTTTACCAACTCCCCTACCTTGCGCAACACCTCGGCGGAAAGCTGCCCTGCAGCCTTCATGGCCTCAATCTCACCCGGAGACTTCAAGATAACCGACATAACCCATGCTCCTAACCCAATAGCTTTGACAACTGCAATCTGCAATCTGCAATCTGCAATCTGCAATCTGCAATCTGCAATCAAGGCAATGGTACCAAACTCGCACTTTATCAGATGCAAGAGCACTCTCGTCATGGCGTTCCAACAAGCAAAGATCGGCAAAATGGCGACGACAAGGAGTAATACCCATCCTGCAATCAGTGACCATTCAACAAGCCGCATCCATACATGCTAATAGAGCCGCCAACGTATACAAAAGGAGCGGCCCCGAAGGACCGCTCCTTAAAAGCTGAAATGGCTGAGATGCTTATTCAGCAGCAACCGTGTAGTTCTTGTTCACGGAAGAGTCGACAGCAACACCCGGGGTCATGGTGCCGGAAACGCTGACGGACTTGACGTACTTGCCCTTAGCAGCAGCAGGCTTCATGCGCAGAATCTCGTCGTAAACAGCACCGTAGTTCTCAGCGAGCTGCTCGGGAGTGAAGCTGGCCTTGCCGATGATGACATGAGCAATACCGTAACGGTCAGCACGATACTCCACACGGCCGCCCTTGAGCTCCTTGATAGCCTGAGCAACGTTCGGGGTGACGGTGCCGAGCTTCGGGTTCGGCATCAGACCACGGGGGCCGAGGATCTTGCCCAGACGGCCAACCTTGCCCATCTGGTCGGGAGTAGCAACAGCAGCGTCGAAGTTGAACTCGCCAGCCTGGATCTGAGCGGTCAGCTCGTCGGTGCCGACGATGTCAGCGCCAGCCTCACGAGCAGCGTCAGCTGCTGCGCCTTCGGCGAAGACAGCAACACGGACGGTCTTACCAGAGCCGTTCGGCAGGGAGACCGTGCCGCGCAGCTGCTGATCAGCCTGGCGGGTGTCGATACCCAGGCGGAAGTGAGCCTCGATGGTCTGGTCGAACTTGGTGGTGGCGACTTCCTTCACCATTGCGAACGCCTCAAGCGGAGCGTAGGTGGCATCGCCGATCTTCTCGACGGCAGCGCGGTAAGCCTTAGAATGCTTTGCCATGATAGTTCCTTTCGTGGTTCGTAGCGAGCTTTTGCGGCTTCTAACGCAAAGCCCTTCCACTGTCCAAAATCAAATGCATCTGAAGATGCAAAATTCTTAAGCTTCGCCCCTGAGGATAGCGGCCAGCTTCTTGGAAGGCACATAGGTCTTCTTCATCTCGACGCCCTCAACGCGAACGCCCATGGAACGAGCGGTGCCAGCAACGATGCGCATAGCAGCATCGATGTCGTTAGCGTTCAGGTCGGGGAGCTTGATCTCAGCGATCTCGCGGAGCTGATCCTGGGTAAGCGTACCCACGAACTTCAGCTGCGGGATGCCGGAAGCGGACTTCAGACCCAGCTTCTCCTTGATCAGCACGGCCGCCGGCGGGGTCTTGCAGATAAAGGTGAAGGACTTGTCCTCGTACACCGTGATCTCGACAGGGATGATGGTGCCCTTCTGCTCCTGCGTCTGAGCGTTGAACGCCTGGCAGAACTGCATAATGTTGACACCCTGAGCACCCAGAGCCGGGCCAACGGGCGGGGCCGGATTCGCAGCGCCAGCAGGAATCTGCAGCTTAACGAAGCCGGTAACTTTCTTCTCAGCCATTCTAATTACCTTTCAAAATGCTTTTGCACTATATATCTTCACAGCCTAAGGAATGAGAAGCCCCGGTCCACGCGGGCACGCCTTAAACTGCAGAGACCATTTTATATGCAGGAAACCTGATCGAACGAAAGCTCCACCGGGGTTTCACGACCGAAGATCGAAACCATGACCTTAACCTTGCCGGCATCAGGCATGACCTCAGAAACAACGCCATCGAACTCGGCCAGAGGACCGGAAACGACCTTGACGGCCTGCCCTGCCTCAAGATTGGTAGAGGTCTTCTTCGGGGCCTCATGACTAGTACGTTTCATGATTTTGTTGTACTCGTCACGAGTAAGCGGCGCAGGCTTACTATCAGCGCCGACAAAACCGGTCACGCCAGGAGTATTGCGAACGGCAGCCCAGCTGCGATCATCAAGCTCCATACGAACTAAAACGTAACCCGGGAAAACCTTCTTTTCGCTTTCCTTGCGACGACCGCCCTCTTTGATCTCGGTAACGGTCTCGGTAGGAATCTCGATAGCGAAGACATTGTTCTCAAGACCCATGGTTTCAATGCGGGTTTCAAGATTCGTCTTCACCTTGTTCTCATAGCCGGAGTAGGTGTGAAGCACATACCACTTCTTCGACATGCCTTAGGCCCCCAATCCGGAAATCAAAAACAACAGCGGCGTGATAATGCCATTGTCAAGAACAGCAACATAAATACCGAAGAACAAAAGCGCGGCAACCACGACAACGCTCCAACGAAGAACGTCCTGACGGCTGGGCCAGGTAACGCGCTTCATCTCAGCCTTAACATCCCTGAGGAACTGAAAACGCTTCTTCTTGGGCTTAGCAGCTTTCTTCTCGGCTTTCTTTTCAACAGCCTTGCCCTGCTTAGCGTCTTTTGCGGAATCAGCAGCCTGAGAAGATTTACCGAACAGCTTCTTCTTAGGAGCTTCGGTATCAGCGCTTTCGCCCTGGGCTTGCTTCAATGCCTCGGCTGCTGCTTCGGCCTGACGAGCTTCCTTACGAGCGGCACGAGCGGCAGACGCCTTCGCACGCTGAGTTTTTGATTTCTTAGCCATCTGATTCCTTTAGGGATCGTTTTACCTCTAAACGCCAAACAAGCAGCCTGGCACCAAGCTGCTAATCAATTTAGCAACCTGACTACAAGCTGCTCGCTATTCGAGCTGGCAGGCCAGGAGGGACTCGAACCCCCAACATGCGGTTTTGGAGACCGCCGCTCTACCAATTGGAGCTACTGGCCTATGCCCGTGCTAACCTCTGAAAACTATCGGGTTTCCTTATGCAGCGTGTGCTTCTGGCACCACTTGCAGTACTTCTTCAACTCGATACGATCAGGGTTGTTCTGCTTGTTCTTCTTGGTCGTGTAGTTACGGCGCTTGCACTCCGTACACGCCAAGGTAACCATCGTGCGCATGAACTCTCCTTATAAGCCGTATTCAAACAAGCTTGAACGCATACACATGAATCTTAAGAAAGGGCCCGCCCGAAAGCGGGCCCTTTAAAAGCTGCAGCTTAAAACTAAGCGATGATCTTGGTCACTCGACCAGAACCAACGGTGCGGCCACCCTCACGGATAGCGAAGCGGAGGCCTTCCTCCATTGCAACCGGGTGAATCAGCTCAGCGGTGATGGTCACGTTGTCGCCAGGCATAACCATCTCGGTGCCCTCGGGCAGATGAGCAACACCAGTGATGTCGGTGGTGCGGAAGTAGAACTGCGGACGATAGCCATCGAAGAACGGGGTGTGACGGCCGCCCTCTTCCTTGGTCAGGATGTAGACCTGGCCCTCGAACTTCTGGTGCGGGGTAACGCTACCAGGCTTGCAGAGAACCTGGCCGCGCTCGATATCCTCGCGCTTGATGCCGCGGAGCAGGCAGCCGATGTTGTCGCCAGCCTGAGCCTCGTCGAGCAGCTTACGGAACATCTCGATGCCGGTGCAGACCGTGTTCTGGGTCTCCTTGATACCGACGATCTCCAGCGGGTCGTTCACATGCAGAACGCCACGCTCGACACGACCGGTAGCAACGGTACCACGGCCGGTGATGGTCATGGTGTCCTCGACAGCCATCAGGAACGGCTTGTCAACGTCGCGCTCCGGCGTGGGGATGTAGGAGTCAACAGCGTCCATGAGCTCCCAAACCTTGTCCTGCCACTCCTTGTCGCCCTCCAGGGCCTTCAGAGCAGAACCACGGATGACCGGGATGTCGTCTCCGGGGAACTCGTACTCGGACAGGAGCTCGCGGGTCTCCATCTCGACGAGCTCGATGAGCTCCTCGTCGTCGACCATGTCACACTTGTTCAGGAACACGACGATGTAGGGAACGCCGACCTGACGGGCGAGCAGGATGTGCTCGCGGGTCTGAGCCATGGGGCCGTCGGTAGCAGCGATAACCAGGATAGCGCCGTCCATCTGGGCAGCACCGGTGATCATGTTCTTGACGTAGTCAGCGTGACCGGGGCAGTCAACGTGAGCATAGTGGCGAGCATCGGTCTCGTACTCGATGTGAGCAATGGAGATCGTGATGCCACGCTCGCGCTCCTCGGGAGCCTTGTCGATGTTCTCGAAGGCGGTGAAGTCAGCGTGAGCGGTGCCATGGGAGCCGTCGTTCTCGGACAGCGTCTTGGAAATAGCAGCAGTCAGCGTCGTCTTACCGTGGTCAACGTGACCAATGGTGCCGATGTTAACATGCGGCTTGGAACGCTCGAACTTCTCCTTAGCCATGTTTCATCCTCCTTATAAGGATCGCTTTCGCGAAACGAATCTAAAATAAAGCGCCCGATAAATCGGGCGCAGTGTAAGTATTGGTAGCGGTGACTGGATTCGAACCAGTGACGCCACGGGTATGAACCGTGTGCTCTAACCAACTGAGCTACACCGCCAAAAAGCTGGAGCCTGCGATCGGACTTGAACCGACGACCTCTTCCTTACCAAGGAAGTGCTCTACCATCTGAGCTACACAGGCGAAAAATGGTGGGCGCGCTAGGATTCGAACCTAGGTAGACAGAGTCAACGGGTTTACAGCCCGTCCCCTTTAACCACTCGGGCACACGCCCATGTTTCGCTGCTTAATTCATGTGCATTTATCAAGCTGCCTGCTTGCGGATCGGTGAGAACCCGAACGCGCGAGCAGTGGAATCATACGCTAGCTGAGAAACCGTGTCAACCCTTTACACGGCCCCGGGTGTATCCTCTTCAAAGCTTCACAAAACTTTGAATCCATATCACCCGTTGCTGTAAGCTGTTCGGCTTTCCAGCAGGCTTTCCACTTCGAAGCTCGCTGTCGTGAGCTCCGCAAGCGAGGTAGTATATTACGGGATAGTAGACGTTGTGGCAAGCCCTTTTTTCAACTTTTTTTGAAAGATGGAACTTCTTCTACAGGATTGCTTCGGCCTTGCTCGCAAGGTATTTGCTATTTCCCCTGCTCAGCTTTAGGTATGTTGCTGCTTGGCACTATTGGGAGAACGAAAACCCGAGCGAACGGCCGTTGCCTTCAGCATGGTGTTGCTTTGGTTCGATTGAAGACACGGCTACTCCTCTTATATATCGTCTATCCACAACGCATCCTAAAACAAACCGAGGGAAGGCCTTTGCCTTCCCTCGGTTGTATGCACATGAGGTTGTATCTTCTAGAACTGCAGTGCGTTCGTAAAGTTCGACCATGACAGCGAGTCGGTATTGCGGACACATGCGCCGAACGTGGGAGCATGCACATAGGGAGTCCCGCCGTAGCCGCCGGCGATTCCCACGTGGCCGTAACGCCACAAAACATCGCCCGGACGCGCCTCGCTGACGGATACCACTCGAGTAGCACGAGCCATCTGAGCCTCGCTTTGATGCGGCAGTTCAATGCCAAGCTGACGATATGCCCACGTGACCAAGCCGGAGCAGTCGAACGAATCAGGTCCCTCGGCGCCCCAAACGTACGGGCAACCGATACGCGAGCAAGCGTAGGAATACGCAGCGCTGTTGTCTCCCGCAGAGCCACCGCCGCTAGGATAGACGATGGTGCTCCCACCGCCGCTGCTGCTTCCGCCACCACCCTGATTGCCGCCCTCATTGCCGCCGCCGCCCTGGTAGCCGCCATCGTTGCTTCCGCCGCCCTGGTTGCCACCGCCGTTACCGCCGGCAGCTGCAGCTGCAGCCTCCGCCTCAGCCTGTGCCTGGGCAGCCGCTGCGGCAGCGGCCGCAGCCTGCTCCTGCTCAAGCAGGGCACGCGCCTCTTCGTCGAGGGAGTTCATAAGGTCGGTGGCGTTTTGCACCTTGACCTGAACCTCATCGTGGATTTGCTTGCATTCCGCAGCCTTCTGGGCAGCGATCTGCTCCTGACGCGCAAATTCGTCTTTAGCCGCCTGAAGCTGCTCGCGAGCGGCCTTGGTTTGATCGACCAGATCAGCGTCGTTGGCGTTAATTTGGTTCAGCAGCTCCCAGTTCTGAGTGAACTCGGCAAAAGAGGATGCGCCGAGCAGAAAGTCGATGAACGTGGTGGAGCCGGAACGGTACATGCTGCGGGCACGCGTGCTCAGGCGATCTTGCAGACCCTCGATTTCCTGCGTGGTCTCGTCGATCTTGACCTGCTGCTCCTCCATGGAGCGCTGGGCGCTTTCCTGCTCGTCAAGAGCGGCATAGTAGTTTTCGCCGGCAGTTTCGAGATCGGCCTGCAAGCCGACAAGCTGGTTGCGAACGGCATCCGCCTCGGCCTGCTTTTCAGCGGCCGTTTCAGCAAACGCGAACTCGGGGATGATAAGCGACGTGGCGCCAAGCGCCGCTGCGCCGCCGATAAATGCTCGCCTGCTGAGATCGATTATAGATTGGCTCATCCAAGAACCTCCTAGATTGAGCTTAGGTACTGTGATTACGGGCAATAACATCGCATATGATAGCACGGAGAACGGTTGCAGGAAAAACGCTTGTGTGCCTGCGTTCATAAAACCAGTTCACGTGTATGCTTTTACGCAAACCCCCGAAACGCGAAACGGGGAAGGAGCCCAAGGCCCCTTCCCCGTCGAAATACCTACATATGTATCGCAGTTGCTACGCAGCCGCAGGATTCACATCCTCGTCCATACGCGCCTCAGTGTAGTGGTCGAACTCCTCGTAAATCTCCTGCGAGGGCTCTGCCGTGAGCTTCGACACCACGAAGATGCACGCGAGCGAGATGATGAAGGCGGGCAGAAGCTCGTAGATGCCGAACACGCCGCCGAGCGGCTTGATGAGGTTGTGCCAAACCACTACCGTGATAGCTCCGCCGAGCATGCCCGCAAGGGCGCCGGGAAGGTTCGTGCGACGCCAATACAGGCTGCACAACACGAGCGGACCGAACGAAGCGCCGAGGCCGGCCCATGCGTAGGAGACGACGCGGAAGATGACGGAATTCTCGTCGAGGGCGATAAGGATGCCGATGATCATGACCACAGCCAGCGTGATGCGGGAGACGATCATGACCTGACGATCGGTGGCGTCGCGCTTGATGATGCCGCGGAAGATGTTCTCGGCAACCGAGGAACCGGTGATGAGCAGATACGACGAAGCAGAGGACATGGACGCCGCCAGGATGCCGGACACCACCACGCCGCACATGAAGGCGGGCAGAATCATCTGGGCGATGACGATGAAGATGTTCTCAGCAGCCGCATTGGTGCCGAAATAGGTGGGCAGCATGGCGCGGCCGATGAAGCCGATGCACAGGGCGCACACCATGGAGATGACGACCCACACCACGGCGATGATGCGCGATTGACGAACCTCTTCAGCTGAGCGGATGCCCAAGAAGCGCACGAGCACCTGCGGCATACCGAAGTAGCCAAGGCCCCAAGCCAAGGTGGAGATGATGGTGAGGATGCCGTATTCGGCAGGCTCGCCGAACAGCGGCTGATCGCCCTGGACCGCCTGCAAGCCCGTATTCGCATCGATGATGGGCGTGGTGAGCTGTCCACCGTTCAAGAAGCCGGGGATGTTCTGCAGGAAGGCGATCGTCACATCGACGCCGCCGACGGAGGCGATGGAGCCGATGAGCACCACGGCCAGCGCGAAGAACATCAAGCAGCCCTGAATGAAGTCGGTTGCCACGACCGAAAGATAACCGCCCACCAAGGTGTACGCGAACACCACGACGGCGCCGAAGATCATCATGGCCGCATAGTCGATGCCGAACAGCGTGTGGAACAGCTTGCCGCAGGTGACGAAGCAGCTGCCCGTATATACGCAGAAGAACAGCAAGATGATGACCGCCGCCACCGTGGACAGGATGTTCTTCTTGTCATGGAAGCGGTTGGAGAAGAAGGCCGGAATGGTGATGGCATGCACGCGCTCGGAGTACTGACGCAGGCGCTTGGCCACGAACAGCCAGTTCAAATACGTGCCGATAGCAAGGCCGATGCAGGTCCACATGGCCTCGGAGGCGCCGAAGAAGTAAGCAAGACCGGGGATGCCCATGAGCAGGTAGCCCGACATATCGGAGGCCTCGGCGGACAGCGCCGTGAACCACGGGCCCACCTTACGACCACCGATGAAGTACTCGTCGGTAGAGGAGTTCGAGCGCTTGGCGTAGGAGAAACCCACCACCAGCACCACGACGAAGTAGATAACCATGGCCAAAACGACCAGCAAATCATTCGATCCCATGTTCTGTGCCCGCCCCTTATGCCGTTTTCAAGCCCATCCCCCAGGCAAACCGCACGGCCCTCCAGCCGGCATCGCCGAAATCCGGGAAACGGACGCATTTAACGACCGGTCGATTGTTTACATTGACGCTGGGATTATACTTGACTTTGCCTACCTCAGGTAGGTGTTTTCGATTGTTCTTACCCCGCAAACGGCGAAAGGATGCACCACGATGCCAGCTTACGCAGAGCTTGCCCACGAAGCGCTGGAATCAACGCGCGATGCGCTCACCCGCGAATACGAGTCTTTCAAGGCGAAGGGGCTGGCTCTGAACATGGCGCGCGGCAAGCCTTCCCGCGCACAGCTTGACCTGAGCATGCCCATGCTCACGTGCATCGTCGATGTCGACGACTGTACCGCCGAAGACGGCACGGACTGCCGAAACTACGGCGTGCTCGACGGCATTCCCGAGGCGAAGCGCCTTATGGCCGCCATGCTCGACGATGACGCCGAGCACGTAATGGTGTTCGGCAACTCCAGCCTGAACATCATGTACGACACCATGGCTCGTTGCTGGATGTTCGGCACGCTGGGGCATACGCCTTGGTGCAAGCTTGACGAGGTGAAATGGCTATGCCCGTGCCCGGGTTACGATAGGCACTTCGGCGTAACCGAGGCCTTTGGCATCAAGATGATCCCCGTTACCATGAACGAGGACGGCCCGGATATGGACGAGGTAGAGCGCCTAGTTGCCGAAGATGCTTCGATCAAGGGCATCTGGTGCGTGCCGAAGTATTCCAACCCCAGCGGCGCAACCTATTCCGACGAGGTGGTGCGCCGCTTGGCCGGCATGCCTTGCGCGGCCGATGACTTCCGCATCTTCTGGGATAACGCATACGGCATCCATCACCTGAACGACGACGCGGCGCAGCAGGACCAGCTGCTCGATATCCGCCGCGCCTGCGATGATGCCGGAAACCCCGACCGCTGCTTCAAGTTCGCCTCGACCAGCAAAGTCACCTTCCCCGGCGCGGGCATCTCCGCCATGGCGGCAAGCAGCGCCAACATCGCGGATATGAAGGCGCATATGAGCCCGCAGATCATCGGCCACGACAAGCTCAATCAGCTGCGTCATGTGAAGTTCCTGCACGACAGGAAGGGCCTGGCGGAGCACATGGCCAAGCACGCCGCCATCCTGCGCCCCAAGTTCGAGCTGGTAGACCGCAAGCTGTCCGAGGGCCTGAGCGAAATCGGCGGCTGCACCTGGAGCAAGCCGCGTGGCGGGTACTTCGTCTCGTTCAACGCCCCCGCTGGATGCGCCAAGCGGATCGTGGAGCTTGCCAAAAACGCCGGCGTCACCATGACGGGCGCAGGCGCCACCTGGCCATACAAGCAGGACCCGGCCGACAGCAACATCCGCATCGCCCCCAGCCTGCCGCCCGTTGAGGAATTGGATGCAGCGCTTGACGTGTTCGTTTGCTGCGTGAAGCTGGCGTACGCGGAAAAGCTGTTGCAAGATTAAGCCGGACACGCCGATCAGATGCGCCATTCGAGCAACGTCAGCACAATGCCGTAACGATGATGCATTAGCTTAGCCCGAATGGATACACGCCGCGAGCGCAAACGCATAAAGGCGTAGGCAGGCTTCTCTTGCCTACATCGATTCTCCCTTGCAAGCGTGATCGGCATTGAATCGTGCCTAGGAACTTTTCGCGACCGTTACATATATAAAAATAGGTAAGGCCCGCTCGATTGAGCGGGCCTTTATTGCGTTTGCTTCAGTTTGTGTTAGTTAGCTTGCTTCGCAGCGTTCCATGCTTGCACGAGCTCTTGAGCAGCTGCACGCGGGTCAGGCGCAGCGCATACCGCGGATACCACGAAGAAGCCATCGACACCGGTTTGCGCAACGGCGGGAATGTCCGCCACCTTCACTCCCCCGCCAACCACGATGGGAACGGGGCTTGCCTGGTGAAGCGCCGCCAAGTCCTCAAGGCTTTTCGTGATAATGGTGCCATCTGCCGCCAAACCGCAGTCGGTTTTCGTGGGCGTCTCATGCAGCGGGCCGACGCCCAGATAATCAACCAGCGACATATCGGCGGTTTTCACGTACTCGAGCATCTCGTCGGCGCGAGCCGAAAGGCCCACCACCGCATCGGGGCCGAGCAAGGCACGGCACGCCTCGACGGGGATATCGGTCTGGCCAACGTGCACGCCATCGACCTTGATTCCCTGCTGACGGGCGGCATACACCGCATCCAGGCGGTCGTCGATAAGCAGCGCCACGCGGTCTTGCGCGCCGGCTTGCCGTATGACCTCGGATGCCTGGGCCGTGCAGGAGATGAGCTCGCGAGCCGAGCACTCCTTCGAGCGGATCTGAACGCAAGTGAACCCTGCCGCGATGGCCTGGGCCACCACGTCGGCAACGGGTCGGCCCAAGGTGTTTTCCGGACCCAGTACCAGATATGCGGAAATATCCAGGTTGTCTCGCATGCTCATGCTATTCTCCCTTTTCAGCGTTTCCGTCGACAACGTCGCTTTCAAGGATGGCATCGACGCTTCGAACCTTCTGCTCCATCATATTCTCGAACCCAGGGCGAACATCCGCCTTCAGGATGACCTCAGTGCGAATGCCCTTCTGCGCCAAAAAGAACGTGGCATCGCGGACCACGGCCATGACTTCGTCCCATTCGCCTTCGATCTCGGTGAACATCGAATAGGTTTTGTTGGGTAGACCCGATTCGCGGATGACGCGAACCACCTCGGCAACCTCGGGTGCAAGCTCATCGCCCACGCCGAACGGGGCGATGGCCACGGCAACCAGCGTGTTCACGATGCTACGCCTCCTGAATCTCGATGGGGTTGCCGGCAACCGCCTCGGGGGTTGCGCGGAACAGTTCGTCGATGAAGGCCACCTTGAAGCTTGCCGGAGCATCGGCGGCAGCTGCAGCCGCGACGCCCGCCAGGTTGTAGTGGTTCACCGCGGCAACAGCGGCCGTGAACGGATCGGTTTGCGTAGCGTATACGGCAAGCACGCCGCCCTGCGAACAGCCGAAACCGGTGACCTTGCCCATAAGCGCGCTGCCGCCATGGCTGATGACGACCGAATGCCCGTCGGTGACCAGGTCGGACTCGCCGGAGATGACGACGGCGCCTTCCGTATAGCGTGCCAGCGCGATAGCCGCCGCACGTGCAGCCTCCACCGTATCGGCGGTGTCGACGCCACGGGCGCGCGAAAGATCGTCGACCGTGCCCTCAAGACCCCACAGACCGGCGAGCGCGATGATCTCGGAGGCGTTGCCGCGCACGATGGCGGGCTTATACTGCTTGAGCTCGGATAGCAGCTTGGTGCGCAGGCTGCCGATGCCGATTCCCACCGGATCGAGCACCCACGGCTTGCCAGCGGCCTGGGCCGCGGCCGCCGTGCGCGGGATGGTTTGCTCGTAAATGGGGAACAACGTGCCCATGTTCAGGTACACGGCACCGCCTGCGGCAACTAGGGTTTCGCCCTCATCGGGCAGATAGACCATGGCAGCCGAGCCGCCGACGGCGAGCTGGGCATTCGCCACGAAATCGATGGTGACGGTGTTGGTGATGGACCCGGCCAGGGGATTGTTGGCGCGCACGTTGGCGGCGGCCTTCGCGATGGATGCCTCGAGCTGATTTTGTTCGATCATATTCTCTCCTTTGCAACGAAAAACGAGGACGCTACCGTAGAAGATGGCGCCCTCGTCCGTGCACGAGAGATGCTCCCTACGCCAGCGTTACCTGGACAGGTTCAAAGGGTTAGGCTTGCGCCCTCTCAGCGCCGACGTTGCCGCCGGGCACCCCTGCATCGAATCTGTTGATCACATAGTACACCGGCGCGTAAACCGCTTGCCCGTTAAACCGCCGAACGGACAAAGGAATCGCACGAGCCCAGCGACCGGCTTTACCGCGCGCGCCCTTTGCGCGCTCGACCTCCGAACGGATGCGGCAAAACCAAAAGCAACGGAACCCTTCGCCTTACTGTACGCGGCGCGGTTTGCGGGACAAGCGTAACGCCGCGATTTCGGCAGCCACCGCGCAAGCGGTGAAGGCAGCGGAGACGAACGGCATCGCCAGAAGCGGCATGCAAGTGATGAACACGCCTGCGGCGAACGACCCGAGCGCGCTGCCGAGCTGCAGCGAGGAGTTCGACAAACTGACGGCAAACGCCGCCTCATCCCCGGCGTTGAGCATGATGAATGAATTCTGCGCCGGTAAGAATCCCCAGGATATGCCTGTCCACATACACGCTGCCGCCAGCGCCGCAGGCCACGACCCCGTGACAAGCCCCAACACCACCAGCGTTACCGCCTGAAGCGCCACGCAGCCGATGACCGCCGAAGCCGAACCGAAGCGATCGGCTGCCCAGCCGCTTGCCTTCGAACCGATCATGCTCATCAATCCGAACGCGAACAGGGAGCCGCTCACCCACTCCGGCTGGGGAAGCACGCTTTCCATGAACGGCGTGATGTAGGTGTTCATGGAGGCGTATCCCACGAACATGAGCACGGTGCAGATCAGCGGCAGCACCACGCAGGGGTTTCGGAACACGCGCAGCGCATCGGCGTTGCGACGGCCCTGCCCGGCCGATGAGCTGCTCGGCGCGTCGGGCACGCGCACCACGAGCGCGATGACCGCGAACGCGACGCACGCCGCGACGACGAGCGCCCAATACGCCTGCTGCCAGGTGATAACGTTGCGCAGCATACGCGCGGCGGGAAGCGCGAAGACGAAGGAAGCGCTGAAGCCAAGAGCCACGTTCGACATAGCCGAGGCGGCATGCGAAGGGCCGGCGATGCGGCTTGCCGCGATATAGGCGGTTGCCGCAAAGGTGCCGTTGCCCACGCCCATGACGGCACGACCCGTCAAAATGACGGGATAGATGGGGGTGGCGGCGCAAATCGCCATGCCCACCGCCATAAGGGCAAGGCTGACCAGCAGCAACGTTTTCGGTCCGCGCGAGGTGAGCACCATGACCAGAAGCGGGGTGCCGATGGCGTTGCACACGCCGTAGACGCCCATCATGAGGCTGACCTGGGATAAGTCGATGCCGGCGATTTGCGCGACCTGATCGGGCACGCCCAAGATATACTGGTAGGCGCATCCGAACACGAAGCAACTGAGCGCCAGCACCAAGATCATGAGGTTGCCGCGAGCGCGGCTAGGCACCTCGGCCGCGGATGCCGTCGCCATCTCGGAGGCGCTCATGCCCCCACTTCCTGCGCGCCTTGAGAAGCGGAATCCACGCGAATGCGCAGCAGATCGCCCGGATGTAAGGCTATCTCGCTGGTGAACGCATACGTTTCCATGGCGCGATTCGCCACCGGCACCGGCTCGGGTGACGGATTGGGGCGATCATCGCTTGGCTGCACCAACCAGGTGAGGCCCCTCACGTTCGCCGTTGCAATGGCCTTGCGCGGAGAAAGCGCCTCGAGCTCATCGCCTTCGCGGAACCGGTTATGGCACGTGGCCTCGATTCGCCACCTGCTCTCCCCTTCCGGGCTACATGCGGTGACCGTGGCGGCATGCAGGTAATCCTTGTCATAACCGTCACGCTCCTGGCGTTGGCTTGGCTGACCGAAATAGAAACCGGTGCCATAGGGGCGATGCGAAATGGCGTGCAAGTCGGACATGACCGTGGACGGGTCGGCGCCGTCCATGACCGCCCGATAGGCATGCACCACCGTGGCAACATAGAACGCACGCTTATTGCGGCCCTCTATCTTGAATGAGCTGACGCCAGCCTGCGCCAGCTCATCGAGATGCTCGATCATGCACAGGTCGTGCGCGTTCATGACATAGGTTCCGCGCACATCCTCCTCGATAGGGTAATACGCGCCGGGGCGCTTCTCCTCCACCAGCGCATAGCTCCATCGGCACGGCTGCGCGCAATAGCCTTTGTTGCCCGAGCGCCCCGTCATGGCCGCCGACAACATGCAGCGCCCCGAGAAGGCCATGCACATGGCGCCATGCACGAACGCCTCGATCTCAAGATCGCGCGGCGCCTGCGCGCGCAACTCGGCGATGTCCTCCACGCTCATCTCGCGCGCGACCACCACGCGCGAGGCGCCCAAATCGTACCAGGTGCGCGCAGCTTCGGCATTCATCACGGAAGCCTGCGTGCTCGCATGCAGCTCCATATGCGGCGCATAGCGCTTCGCCAGAGAGAACGCACCGAGGTCGCTGACGATGAGCGCATCGGCGCCCGAAGCGTCAAGGGCCTCCAGATACGGCGGCAGGGCGGCGATATCGGCCTGGTTCATGAGCGTGTTCACCGTCACGTACACCTTCACGCCCGCCGCGTGCGCGAAGGTGACGGCGGACGGGATATCGTCAAGCGTAAAGTTCTCGGCGCGTTGACGCATGCCGAACCTGTCGGCGGCCAAATACACCGCATCCGCTCCGAAACGGACGGCGGCCTCCAGCTGGCTGCGGCCGCCTGCAGGCGCGAAAAGCTCGGTTGTTGAAAAGTCAGTCATCGGTAGCAATCTTCGTAGTAATCGATCCAGTACAAACACGAAAGCCGCCGCGCGGCCTCGAGCCCATCCAACCGGACGCCGCACGGCAAGTCCGGCACCTTTTGCCCTAGGCCCGGCAAAACGCATCTTGCGTCAGGCCAGACCGGGCGCAGCCTTTCGGGGCCACACCCGCAAGGTTGAGAATGGGAACGAAGCGGCGCAGCGGCCCGCAACGTCGGTTTCAGACTACTTGCCCTCGGAGGGGTCGTAGCTGACGCGAGCACCCTGAGGGGTGTCCTCAATGGTGAAGCCCAGCCCCGTAAGGCCATCGCGCACGGCATCGGCCACAGCCCAGTTCTTCTCGGCGCGCGCGGTGGCGCGGGCATCGAGCAGGGCGTCGACAGCCTCATGAGCATCCGAGCCTTCGTAGCCGGCAACCTGTTTCGCCAGGTCGACGACCTCGGCCGGATACGCATCTTCCTGCGCATCCTCCCAATCCTGAGGAGCAACCTCCACGCCGAACACGCGCATGAGCGTGGTGATGGTCTCGCGCAGATCGCGCACGGAGGGGACATCGGAGAGCGAAAGCGTTTTGTCGGCGATCTGGGTGTTCGCAAAACCGACCAGGTCGAACACCTCGCCCAGCGCACGCGGAGCGTTGAAGTCGTCGTCCATGGCCAGGACGAACTCGACGCGCGTGGACTTCGTCTGCTTCAGGATGGCCTGGGTATCAAGCGGGCTGGGCACATCCTGGGCGTTCTTCATCTGCCAATCAAGGTTGCGCACGGCGTTCTCGATGCGGGAAAGCGCGGATGCAGCCTCGTCAAGACGCTCGTCGGAGAAATCGAGCGGGCTGCGGTAGTGGGTTTGCAGCATAAGGAAACGCAGCACATCGGGGGACGTGGTCTTGAGGATGTCGCGCAACAGCAGGAAATTGCCCAGCGACTTGCTCATCTTCTCGTGGTTGATCTGCAGCATGCCGCTGTGCATCCAGTGATTGGCGAAGGTGCAGCCGCATGCGGCCTCGGACTGGGCGCGCTCGTTCTCATGATGCGGGAACACCAGGTCGGCACCGCCGCCGTGGATGTCGAAGGGCAAGCCCAGGTACTTGCGCGACATGGCCGAGCACTCGATGTGCCAGCCGGGACGGCCCTGGCCCCACGGGCTTTCCCAAGAAGGCTCGCCGGGCTTGGCGGCCTTCCACAGCGCGAAGTCGAGATGGTCGCGCTTGCGGTCTTCCAGGCCCTGGCCGTCGGCGCGCAGCTCGCGATGACCACCTTCCATCTCGTCGATGTTGCGACCGGACAGCGCACCGTAATCAGCGTAGCTGCGCACGCTGAAGTAGACGTCGCCCTCGACCTCGTACGCGTGGCCGCCATCGATGAGCTCCTGAATGAGCTGGATCATCTCAGGGATCTCCTCGGTTGCGCGCGGGCGTACATCGGGGTCCTGCACGTTCATGGCGTGCATATCGTCAAGGAATGCCTGCGAATACTCAGCGGCAACCTCGGCTGCACTGCGGCCCTCTTCGTTGGCCTTCTTGATGATCTTGTCATCGACGTCGGTGATATTGGAGACGAATTTCACGTCGAAGCCGCGCCAGGAGAGGTAGCGGCGGATGACATCGAAGCTGACGAACGTACGGGCATTGCCGATATGGATGTAGTTGTACACGGTGGGACCGCACACGTACATGCCGATCTTCCCGTGCTCGAGCGACTCGAAAGGCACCTTCTCACGAAGTTTGGTGTCGTAGATCTTAAGCATTTGCATTCCTGTTCTATGTGCATGCCGCATGGTGCGGCGGGTTAACGAAGGCTATGAAGGAAGAGCGCCGAAAAAACCTGCGCCCGAGCCTAGCTACATCGCGCCAGCAGGGCAACGGCCGTGGCGGAGATGCCCTCCTGACGGCCCTCGAAGCCCAGGTGCTCGGTGGTGGTGGCCTTCACGCCGACATTGTCGACCGCGATACCCATGGCGGCTGCCAAGTTCTCGCGCATCTGCTGGCGATGCGGCGCCATCTTCGGCGCCTGAGCTGCGATGACGCTATCGACGTCGATGATCTGGTAGCCCTCTTCGCGTACCTTGTCCGCTACAGCCGCCAGCAGCTTCATGGAATCAGCCCCCTCCCATTCGGGATCGGTGTCGGGGAAGAGCTTGCCGATATCGCCGCCGCGGATGGCTCCGAGCAGCGCATCGGCCACGGCATGCGCGAGCACATCGGCGTCGGAGTGACCGAGCAAGCCCAAGGCATGCGGGATATCCACCCCGCCGATGATGAGCTTGCGGCCCTCGACCAGCTTATGCACGTCGTAGCCCTGCCCTATGCGCAGGGCGTTGAATTCCAGGCTCATTGCTCCTGCTCGCCTTTCTGCTTGAGATAGCGCTCGCGCACGGCGGCGACGAGCATGAGGTAATCCTCCGGCACAGTGAGCTTGATGTTGTCGCGCTTGCCCTCCACCACAAGGACGCGGCCGCCGAGACGCTCGATCAAGGAGCTGTCATCGGTGCCGACGAAGCCGTCGGAAAGCGCCGAGGCGTGAGCACGGCGGTAGATGCCCGCGCGGAAGACCTGCGGGGTTTGCGCGTTCCAGAACACGCTGCGGTCTGGCGTGCCCACGATAACGCCGTTTTCCACCACCTTGAGCGTATCGATGGCGGGATGGGCCACCACAGCGCCATCGGCGTCGATGTTGCCCTTGAGCGTGGCGATGGTATGGGCGATCAGATCGGCCGAGATGAGCGGGCGCGCGCCGTCGTGCATGACCACGTACTCGAACTCCTCGGGCACCAGCTCAAGGCCGGAAAACGCTGATTCCTGACGCGTGGAGCCCGCCGCGGCGACCACGATGGGCGTGGCGAACGAGAAGGGGTCGACGGCCTTGCTCAGGTACTCGCCCTGACGTTCGGCCGGGCAGACGATGACGATGAGGCCGATGTCACCTACGGCGTCGAAGGCCTCGACCGACCAGGTGAGAATCGGCTTGCCGCCGATTTCCACCAGCTGCTTGCCGCCTTCCTTGCCGAAACGCTCGCCCGTGCCGCCGGCCAAGATGATGGCCGCCGTCTTCGGGTTCTTGTCGACCTTGCCCTCAAGGCCGGCCAAGGATTGCGTGAGCGCATCGATGTCGAGCGCCGTGGCCAGATCGGCCGCGGCGAGCACCGAGGACGAGAACACCGGGTCAACGGTCTTGGGCATGGTTTCCTCTTTCCGTCGAAAACAAATGAGGCGGCCCCTTTCGGGACCGCCTTACATTCTAAAGCAACTGCCGCGTTTTCGCAGGCACGCTACGCGCTGTATGGAAAAAGAGCGCGTGGCAGGCGCTCCCCAGCCGGCCCAAGCAGGGCGCAGCGGGAGCAACCGGAACCTTAATCCGCAGCGCCGCCGCTTGCCGACCCGCCCGAGCCGGAGACGCCGGCGTGGCCCAGATCGAAGTTCGTGAGAAGAAGCTCGGCGTCGCGCGCGATGTTATCGTGCTTGCGCGGCGCAGGGATGGAGCCCGTGCCGGGGACGAACGCAAGGCTTTCGCCGTCCTCGGAAACGTTGGCCTGGATGACCGAGCCGGACGTCCACTTGCCCTCGAGCAGCTCCTCGGACAGCGGGTCCTCCAGCAGGCGCTGGATGGCGCGGCGCAGCGGGCGGGCACCATAGGCGGCGTCGGTGCCTTCCTTCGCGATGAGCTTGTAGGCGTCATCGGTGAGGTTGATGGTCATGTTCTGGGCGATCAGACGCTCGCGTAGATCTGCCACCATGAGCTTGGCGATCTCGACGATCTGCTCCTGCGTCAAGGACTTGAACACGATGATCTCATCGATACGGTTCAAGAACTCGGGCCTGAACAGCTTTTTCACCTCGCCCATAACGCGGGATTTGATCTCCTTGTCGGAAAGGCCCGCCTTGCCCTCGGGGCTGAAGCCGAGCGTGGTAGGCGCGGAGATCTCGCGGGCACCGACGTTGGACGTCATGATGATGACCGTGTTGCGGAAATCGACCGTGCGGCCCTGGGCGTCGGTCAGACGACCTTCCTCCAGGATCTGCAGCAGGATGTTGAACACATCGGGATGAGCCTTCTCGATCTCGTCGAACAGCACCACCGAATACGGGCGCTGGCGCACTGCCTTGGTGAGCTGGCCGCCCTCGTCGAAGCCCACATAGCCCGGAGGGGAGCCGACCAGACGGCTGACGGAGTGCTTCTCCATGTACTCGGACATATCGAAGCTGATGAGCGCGTCCTCAGAGCTGAACAGGAACTCGGCGAGCGCCTTGGACAGCTCGGTCTTGCCCACGCCCGACGGGCCCAGGAAGATGAAGCTGCCGGCGGGGCGCTTGGGGTCCTTCAAACCGGCGCGGCTGCGGCGGATGGCCTTCGACAACGCGGTCACGGCCTCTTCCTGGCCGATGACGCGCTCGTGCAGCACGCCTTCCATGCGCAGCAGCTTCTCGGTTTCGGCCTCGGTGAGGTTGGACACGGGCACGCCGGTGGTCATGGAGACGACGTCGGCAATGTCCTGCGCCGTTACCTGATGCACCGACTTCTGGGAATCTTCGGCCCACTTCTTCTCGGCCGCGGCGCGCTCGTCTTTCACGGCGGACTCCTGGTCGCGCAACTTGGCGGCGCGCTCGAAGTCCTGCTCGGCGATGGCCTTGTCCTTATCGGAGCGGATCTGGCGCAGCTTGTCGTCCATCTCGCGCAGCTCGTCGGGCAAGGTCATGTTGCGGATGCGCATGCGGGCGCCCGCCTCGTCCATGACATCGATGGCCTTATCGGGCAGGAAGCGGTCCTGGATATAGCGATCCGACAGCGTGACGGCGGCCTGAAGCGCCTCGTCGGTGAAATGCACCTGATGATGCGCCTCGTAGCGGTCGCGCAGGCCCTCCATGATGCGCAGCGCCTGCTCCTCGTTGGGCTCGCCGACCGTGATGGGCTGGAAACGGCGCTCGAGGGCGCTGTCCTTCTCCAGATGCTTGCGGTATTCGTCGATGGTGGTGGCGCCGATGACCTGGATCTCGCCGCGCGACAGCGGCGGCTTGAGGATGGCGGCGGCGTCGATGGAGCCCTCGGCAGAGCCCGCGCCGATGAGCGTGTGCATCTCGTCGATGAACAAGATGATGTCGCCGGCGTCCTTGACCTCCTTGATGCACTTCTTCAAGCGGTCCTCGAACTCGCCGCGGTACTTGCTGCCGGCCACAAGGGCGGACACGTCGAGCGTGAGCAGGCGCTTGCCACGCAGGATATCGGGAACCTGGTTGGACACGATGAGCTGCGCCAAGCCCTCGGCGACGGCGGTCTTGCCCACGCCGGGCTCGCCGATAAGCAGCGGGTTGTTCTTCTGGCGGCGGGAGAGGATCTGCATGACGCGCTCGATCTCGCCGGCGCGGCCGATGACCGGGTCGAGCTTGCCGTCGCGCGCCTTCTGCGTAAGGTCGGTGCCGAACTCCTTCAGGGCGCTGTCGGGCACGGTGCCGGCCGCCTCAAAGGGGTTGCGGCCCGCGTACACGGGGCTTTGACCCACCAGGTCGTTGAGCGCGGTGCGGATATCGTCGCCCTTCACGCCAAGGCGCGAGAGCACGTCGAGCGCCGTGCCCTCGTTCTCGCGCACGATGCCGAGCAGCAGATGCTCGGTGGAGATGTAGCTCTGCCCCATCTGCATGGCCTCGCGCAGGCTGTTCTCGAGCACGCGCTTGACGCGCGGGGTGAACGAAAGGTGACCGGACACGTCGGCGCCCTCGTCGATGGAGGCCACCTCGCGAATGCCCTTCACCACGGCGTCGTAGGCCACGCCCAAGCGCTCGAGAGCCTGGGCGGCAAGGCCGTCCTTTTCTTGGATGAGGCCAAGCAGGATATGCTCGGTGCCCACATAAGGCTGATGCAGGGCGCGTGCCTCGTCCTGGGCCAAGACGAGCACCTTGCGCGCCTTGTCCGTGAACTTCTCAAATGACATGAAGCCTCGATTCTCGCGGCATATGATTATGGTCTCGGTTGTTCATGTTAGCACTCCCGTCAATGGACTGCTAAGCCGTTTACGTATCGTATACATAATAAAGTAGCCCGAAGCCGCACAGCGCCCGTTGCCCTTGCTACGTGCAATCCGCACACACCGGAAGCGCTTTTGGACCCCTTTTGCCCCTTTTTACCCGGATTTCGCAAGCGGTTCTTCACGAAAGGGCGACAAGCGCGCAAGCACGGCGCCTTGACCGATGCACACGCTTATACTGGTTGCGAAACGCGCGACAGCGCGGCCCATCCCCTTCAACCGACAGGATCGCATGAACAGGCACACCATACGCTACGCCCTTATCCTTGTTGCCGCCCTTGCCGTGGCGGCGCTGGCCGTCGCCCGGTTCGACGGCCTCTGCTCCATCTTCTCAACCGTCTGGTCCGCCCTTGAGCCTTTAGCCATCGGCGCGGTGCTGGCATACCTGCTCAACTTCATTGCAGCGGCGCTCGAATCCCGGTGGTTTCCGCGCTCGAACAGCGCGCTTGTGGCGAAAACGCGCCGCCCCATCTGCGTCATCCTGGCCATCGCCGCCGTTACCTTGGCGCTTGCGGCGCTGACCGCGTTCGTAGGCGGCGAGTTCAAATCCGTGGGCGCCGCCATCATCACCGGCGTTTCGGAAGCTGCGGCCATGGCGTCGCAGGCCATCGCGAACCTTCCCGGCACGCAAGCCATCCCGATCTTGGACAACGCCACCTGGAACTCCATCGGGCAAAAGGCCCTGGACGCCATGGGCGGCACCGACCAGGCGCTGCGCATCGTGGCGCAGACCAGCGGAGAGGTGGCCCATCTGACGCTTTCGATCTTGCTGGGCATGGTGTTCGCGCTGTACCTGCTGCTCGACAAGGACCGTGTGCACGCCGGCGCCATGCGCGCGGCCAGCTTCATCCCCGGCGAGACCCTGCGTCGCCGCGTGCTGCACGCATGCAGCATCACCAACGACTGCTTCTCGCGCTTCATCCGCGGGCAATGCATCGAGGCCATCATCCTGGGCGCCCTGTGCGCTATCGGCGGCACCATCCTGCAGTTCCCCTATGCGGCCTCCATCGGTCTTATCGTGGGCGTGTCGTCGCTCATCCCGTTCGCCGGCGCATGGATCGGCGGCATCATGGGTGCAGCGATGATCCTGTCGCAAGACCCCGTTCAAGCCCTGCAGTTCATCGTGTTCTTGGTGATCCTCCAGCAAATCGAGGGACATCTCATCTACCCGAACGTGGTAGGACAGTCGGTGGGCCTGCCGAGCATCTGGGTGTTCGTGGCCGTGATCGCGGGCGGGTCGCTGTTCGGCCTTCTAGGCGTGCTTCTGGGCGTGCCCGTCATCTCCACGCTTCGAACGCTTGCCATGGAGCATTTCGCGCAAGTTGATGCCGAAAACGGCAGCGAAGACGAAAGCGACGCGGCTATCAAACCCGCAACACTGGCATAACGTCATCCGCAACGGGACGATCCTATGGCGCGGCACCGCGTCATAGGATCGAGCGGCGAAACGCAACCGCACGTTCGCCTTCCACCAAACAAAGAAAGCCCGCCTGGGTTAACCCAGGCGGGCTTTCTTGCAATCACGATATAAGGTTTGCCGCTTAGTACAGCTTGGCGCCTGCCGGGATACGGTCGGAGACCATGAGCAGGTTCAGACGCTCCTCGGTGGTGTCGTCATCGACCTTCTCCTCGTGCACGGCGGACAGCAGCATGCCGCAGGAGGCGATGCCCATCATCTTGCGCGGCGGCAGGTTGGTGATGGCCACGAGCGTGCGACCCACCAGCTCCTCCGGCTCGTAGTAGGCGTGGATGCCGGACAGGATGGTGCGATCTTCGCCCGTACCGTCATCAAGCGTGAACTGCAGCAGCTTCTTGCTCTTCGGCACGGCCACGCAATCCTTGACCTTCACGGCGCGGAAGTCGGACTTGCTGAACGTGTCGAAGTCCACCTCGTCGGCGAACAGCGGCTCGACGACCACCTTGGAGAAGTCGATGGGCTCCTCGGCGGGCTGCTCTGCCGAAGCAGCCGGACGTGCGGCGGGCTTGGCGCCGGCAGGGGCTTCGTCGCGCATGTGCGGGAACAGCAGCACATCGCGGATGGTCGGAGAATCGGTGAGCAACATGGTCAGACGGTCGATGCCGATGCCCACGCCGCCTGCCGGGGGCATGCCGTACTCGAGCGCGCGGATATAGTCGGCGTCGTAGCCCATGGCCTCGTCGTCGCCCATATCCTTGGCCTCGACCTGCGCACGGAAGCGCTCGGCCTGGTCGACCGGGTCGTTGAGCTCGTTGAAGGCGTTGGCATACTCGTGACCGCAGATGAACAGCTCGAAGCGCTCGGTGAGCTCGGGGTTGTTCGGCAGCTTCTTGGCCAGCGGGGAGATCTCCAGCGGATGCTCGGTGACGAACACGGGCTGGATGAGCTTCTCCTCGGCCACGGCCTCGAAGATCTCGGAGATGAGCTTGCCCTTGCCCCATGCGTCCTCGGCGCGTCCGCCGTTCTTCTCTAGGATGGCCACCAGGTCCTCACGGCTACGGTCGAAGGAGACCTCTTCGCCGGCATAGCGCGTTGCCAAGCCGCACATGGTCTCGCGCGGCCACTGGCCGGACAGGTCTATGTCGACGCCCTGGTAGCTGACCTTAAGCGTGCCGCAGGCGGATTCGGCGGCCGCCTTGATGAAGCCCTCGGTGAGGTCCATCATGCCGTTGAGGTCGGAGAAGGCCTGGTATGCCTCCATGGTGGTGAACTCAGGGTTGTGGTACGGGTCCATGCCCTCGTTGCGGAACTGACGGCCGATCTCGAACACCTTCTCGAAACCGCCTACGAGCAGACGCTTGAGCGGCAGCTCGGTGGCGATGCGCAGAAAGTAGTCGCGATCGAGCGCGTTGAAGTGCGTGACGAACGGCTTTGCGTTCGCGCCGCCCAGGATGGGGTGCAGAAACGGGGTTTCCACCTCGTAGAAGCCCTGGTCCTCCATGTAGCGGCGGATGGCGGCGACGATCTTGAAGCGCTTCTCGAAGACCTGCTTGACCTCGGGGTTCATGACCAGGTCGACGTAGCGCTGGCGATAACGCGTCTCCTTGTCCGCCAGGCCGTGGAACTTCTCGGGCAGCGGGCGGATGGACTTGCTGAGCAGCTCGAAGGACGACACGGCCACGGACAGCTGGCCGCGGCGCGTGCGCATCATAGTGCCCTCGACGCCGATCCAGTCGCCCACATCAAGGTCTTTCAGGCGGCCGAAGGCCTCTTCACCCAGCTCGTTGATGCGGCAGAACAGCTGCATGTCGCCCGTGGCGTCGCGCAGGCCCAGAAAAGCGATCTTGCCCTGAACGCGCTTGGACATGATGCGGCCGGCGACCTTGACCAGGTCCTCGGTGGAATCCCCGTCCTCAAGGTGCGCGTAGAGCTGCTCGAGCTCGGCCAGATGGTGGCTGTAGTCGAACGCATGGCCATAGGGGTTCTGGCCCGCATCGAGCATGGCCTGGCGCTTGGCCTTGCGCACCTCGATGGGATCGTCTTCGATAACTTCAGGGGTATTGCTCATGGGAAAGCCCTTCTAAGTACAGGGATTTGGTTGAGTAAGCGAGAGCGGCTGCGGTGCGCCGGGTTTGACCGAAACGAGCAGGCATAGGCCCGTAGCCTTGTCCGTGGAACCGAATGCGCAAGCGACGCGGCGCAGCCAGCCGCAACATCGAGAAGTTCCGCTTACCCACAGGCAAGCGGAACTTGCAAATTTGCTAGTGCTCGATGTTGACGATCTTCATCTTGATGACGCGGCCGGTCGGGCCGGTGGTCTCGATCTCGTCGCCCTTCTTGTGGGCCAGCAGCGCGGCGCCCACCGGGGACTCGTTGGAGATCTTGCCGGCATGGCTGTCGGCCTCGGCGCCGCCCACGATGGTGAACACGCGCTCACGGCCGCCCATGTCGACGGTGACGGTGGAGCCGATGTGCACGGAGTTGGAGCGCTTCGGGGTTGCCACGACGGTAGCCTCGCCCAGGATGCGGGTGATCTCGGCGATGCGCGCCTCGAGCATGCCCTGCTCGTTCTTCGCGTCGTCGTACTCAGAGTTCTCGGAGATGTCGCCGAACTCGCGCGCTACCTTGATACGCTCGCCCACCTCGGCGCGCTTCTCGGTTTCCAGATAATGCAGCTCCTCTTCGAGCTGCTGCTTGCCCTCGGGGGTAAGAATGTAGTTGTCAGCCATGTTGTTCACCTATCTATACGAAAAAAGCGGTATGCGCCGGGCCGCAGCCCGTTGCGCATACCGCGTACCAACCTTGTGAAGCTGCGATCTACTCGCTCTTCTTGCGGGCAGCGGTGGTCTTCTTCTTGGCGGCGTCCTCGTCGCCTTCCTCGACCTCGTCGGCCTCTTCCTCGGCCTTCTTAGAATCGCCCATGCCCTCGCGCAGGTTCTTCACGGTCTTGCCCAGAGCGCTACCGAGTTTTGGCAGATTCTTCGGGCCGAAGATAAGCAGGATCACCACGAGGATGATCAGAAGCTCAGGCACGCCCATTCCCAGAAATTTCATGTGTCCTCCAAGTACTCGTCCCAGCCCGGGCATCGGGCCGTGATATGCAACGCCGCGTACTTTAGCATAACCGCAGCTTGCCGACGCACCTTCGATGAAAAGCACACGCGCTTGCGCAGCACTCCAACGGATATGCACGGTTGCACGAAAAAGGCTCGGTGCGAACACCGAGCCTTGACCATGCAATGGTCGGGATGACAGGATTTGAACCTGCGGCCTCTGCGTCCCGAACGCAGCGCTCTACCAAGCTGAGCCACATCCCGATTGCCGCTTTCGCAGCGGGGAATATATTAGCATAACCATCCGGCATCCGCGACGACTTTTTTCAAAATTTGCGGCCGAATGCGCCCCTACCGCTTGAAATTCGACAAGATTCCCGGTCTGGCCTGGGGTTTCGGCAAATAGATGAAACGCGGTTCGAAGTCGAACAGCTCGGCGGCGCGCACCTGTGGGCTTACCGTGATGCACTTCTTCATGCACGCATCCACGCACAGGCCGCATTGCACGCACTCGGCGCAGGAGAATTCCAGGAAGCTGCCGCCGTCAGGCGTGCCGTCGGCGTTGGGACTAGGTTTAATGGAGCTTTTTGCAAGCGCACCCGTAGGGCAGAACACCGCGCACATGCCGCACGAGTTGCACACGGAGGCATCGATCTCCACCCTGCCGAACAGGCGCGTCTCGACCTGCTCGACCGCAGGCTCGCCCAAACGGTCCATGGCATCGAGCACCTGGCTGCGGCGCCGCTCCTGAAACTGGGGCAGCGTGCCCGATGCGCCCGCCCCCAGCTGTTCGCGAAGCGTGGCTTCCTTTGCCTGCATCCCCAGGTTTTTGCGGATGACCATCTCGGCGGTCTTGCCCGCCGCGCTGGCCGTCCACGAGGTTGCGCTGGTGAAGAAGCCACGGCGCGCCTCGCCGAGCAGGCTGTTGGCGTTCTTGAGCGCCAGCCCTTCGGGGAACTCCGACGCGCGGGAGACCATTGCCGGCGCCCCCTGCGCCTGCATCAGGTTGTTAGCGGAAGCGATGGTTTCGTCCACGCCGGGCGAGGTCGCCCTGAACCTGCACGTCTTGCAGCAGCCGTCCACCAACACGATGTCCTTGGCGCCGACCGCCGCCAAACCGAGCAGCAGACTCTCATCGACGCGCGCCAGGCAGGGCACCTCAGCGAACTTATGCGGGTCGGCCAGGCCCTTCGAGGCGACACGGGCGCAGGCGATGACCGCGCGCCCATCAAGGGCGGCCATGGCCTCTGCCGCCGCCTGTTCAAGCGCCTCATCGGCAGGGCGCACGGGAATCAAGGCCTCGGTGGGGCAAACCACCGTGCAGGCGCCGCACCCCACGCAGGCCTTATGGTCGACGTTGAGCACGTTGTTGTGCACGCTGACGGCATCGGCCGGGCAGGCATCGATGCACTTGCGGCATGAGGCGTTGCGGTTTCGCACGGCCACGCAGCGCTTCGAAGCCGGCACGACGGCCTTGTCCTCAAGCTCCTCGGCCACTTCTATGATGTCTGCGATGTTCGGCATTCGCCTTCCCCCTCATTTACTCCCGCGCGTATATGCCGCGGCGAAGATTAGCGCATGACCGCCGCGCGCATCGCTTTCGCTTCATAATCTGCGCGAAATCGGCGCGGGTCGGTCACGCGCTTCACATGGCGCTACTCGCACTCGATGCGATCTTGTATGATGCGCTCGAGCGCTGCCAGCTCGTCGGGCGTGTTCGCGTTCATGAAGCACCCGCCCATGGGCTCGGCCTCAAGCACCTTCTTTTGCGGGAACTCGCACACGTTGACCTGGTTGAAGAACACCTGCGCGCGCTTCTCCCCCTCATTGAGCGCCGCTCGCACTGCCGGCAAGCAGCCCGAGCGGCGGTAGATCGCGTGAAACGGCTCGAAGCCGTGCTTGTTGACGGGCACGACCACATCCGCCCCCGTCCTGGTCATCTCGAGCGCTTCGGCGACCACGAGCGACGGCGACGCGAGCACCATGTCGCAAGCCACAACCGCCACATAGGGGTTGCGGGCGCAGCGAAGGGCCGTGTAAAGGCCCGGCAGCGCACCGCGCTCGTTGATGACGTCGGACTCGAAGCGGATGCCCAGTTCGGGATACCGCTCTTGCAGAAACGCAAGCTCCTTCGGCTCGTTGGTGGTGACGATGAGCTCGTCGGCCACCGGCGAGAGCCGCTCGACCAAACGGCAGATGAGCGGCCGGCCGCAGAACGGGACCGTTGCCTTGCTGCGACCCATGCGGCGGCTCTCGCCGCCGGCCTGGATGACCATAGACACACGCGGGCGCACGAAGGTCGCTTGCAGAAAATCCGCCAGCCCTGCCACATCGTTGATATCGAACGCCGGGATGCCGTACACGCCGGCGGCTTCGGCAGCCAGCGGGATATCGGTGACCACCGCGACCGTTGCGGCCGTGGGCATCTTGTTGGAGATATCGGCATGGTCGGGATGGCTGCGCGCGAGGCGGTCTTCCTCGGCCTGGTCTAAAGGCTGCACCGCGGGATGATCATCGGGATGAACCTCGGCAGCATGGGGCATGGAGCCGCGTCCGAACTGGGTGAAATCCGTGCCGAGCGCCCAGCCCTTGCGAGCACCCTCGGCGAACACCTCGGCGGTTCGGGCATCGGCCTTGTTGCCGACGCGCATGACCTCGATGGTGGGCAGGCCGCTTTTGCGATAACCCTCGACGATCACCACGTCGTGGCCGGGCATGCTCGCCACGATGTCGGCGCACTCCGCTTCCCCATCGGTGGTTTGGATACGCGCCATCTGGCCCGGAGCCGCGATAACCGTCTCGCTGGCGCCGGCGTGGCGATGCCGCCACGAGTCTTTCCCGGGGATGTCGATATCGAACCCGACATGGCTGTGGTGCTTGACGCTGCCCACGTCCAGACCGCGACCGATCAGCTCGGCGATGAGCTTCTCGATAAGGGTTGTCTTGCCGGAATTATGACGCCCGACGATGGAGACCGCGGGGCTGGGAAATTTGATCATGCGCATATCCTTTCGTACGAAAAAGTATAGCATGTGCTTTCCGACGCACACCCCGCGCACAAGACCAGGCCCAGACGTTCCATGTACTTCGGTTGATTTTCATTGTTAGCCGGACACTTGCGGCGTAAACGGGGTTTTCGCAGT
>ERZ1034984.171-NODE-171-length-71508-cov-9.879235_pt1 | contig 71508 bp, 61 predicted proteins | sample MGYA00520589_ERZ1034984 | MGnify/ENA primary metagenome ERZ1034984 (study PRJEB33766, sample SAMN09781790) | gut metagenome | biome: gut microbiome | host: Homo sapiens | place: Madagascar | study: EMG produced TPA metagenomics assembly of the PRJNA485056 data set...
TATTTCTTTTTATCTGTTATAGTTAGCTCATAAAACAAAAGGATGTACAAAATAAATAAAAGGAGCGTGAAACCACCGAAAACATAAGTGATTTCCCATAATTCAGGAAAGAGAGGTACAGACCGCCAGAAACGAAATGAATTTCCTTTATATTTTATGAAAGAGAGGTACGGACCACCAAGAACGTAATTTTTTAATTCCAGATGTTTTAAACAAATACAGGAGGTAAAATCCATTGGATAATGAATTTTAAAAGAGCCACCAGAAAATAAAAATCTGATGGCTCTATTTTTTTTGCATTTCTGCATATATTTTTAAAAAGAGTTTTCTGTGAGGTACCATGAAATCCATCCAACGTTACCTGTTTATACCAAAACTTTTCTTTTTTTTCAGCGGCATGTTCATCCTCGGCGCACAGCTCGGAAAACTGCATGCTGCTCTCTGCGATACCACGCCCGTCTCTGTCAGTTCAGAATCTGCCAGTTGGGGGCTCAGTTTCCAGACTGAAGGCGAGCGTCCAGTCGGAAATGCTTCCATTGAAGAGCTGCGTCCATACAATGCTTATTATGCAGACGATACCAATGAGAAAAAAATTTATCTCACATTTGACTGCGGATACGAAAACGGAAATACACCACTTATACTTGATGCCCTGAAAAAACATCAGGCACCTGCGGTCTTTTTTGTCGTCGGGAATTTTATTTCAGATAATCCCGAGCTTATCAAGCGTATTGTTTCGGAAGGACATATTGTTGGAAACCATACTATGACACATCCCGATATGTCCGGAATTTCTTCCCTCGACGCCTTTCGAAAACAGTTAAATGGTGTAGAAGAGTTATACGAATCTGTCACCGGTGAAAAAATGACAAAATTTTACCGGCCACCGCAGGGAGTCTACAGTACCTCTAATCTTAAGATGGCAAAAGACCTCGGATATGCTACTTTTTTCTGGAGTCTTGCCTATGTAGACTGGATACAAAATCAGCAGCCTTCAAAAGACGAAGCCTTTCAAAAGCTGCTGAGCCGTATCCATCCCGGTGCCATCGTACTTCTCCATAATACTTCAACTACCAACGGACAGATTCTCGATGAACTGCTCACAAAATGGGAAGATATGGACTATCAGTTTCATTCGCTGAAAGAGCTCTCCGAAACCTGATTCAGATAAAAATCCTCCATTTTGTTGATCCGTTCTTCATAATTTTCTTTTGTGATCAGACCGGTTCCCTCGTAGATCCAGTCAATGATTTTCTCACTGATTTCTGCATTATAGTGCTTGTCATCTTTATAGTTGTCAAGATTCTGTGTCAGATCAAACATATCTGTAAAAGAATATAATTTCACATTATCATACTCAAGAAGCATCTCCGCCTGCAGTTTTTCAGCCTCAAAGTAACGCAGAAGATTTCCGGAACACTGTCTGGCATACCACCAGACAACACTGTAAGGCGGAGTATAAAAATAAAAAGTCGTATCAGGATGCGCCTTCACCATATCCAGAACATTTTCTTCAACGTTTTTACGTACGTTCTGCGCGTCTTTCTCTGAAAATTCTTTCTGCACTTCTGCTTTCTTTTTGGGTGTCCTGTAATTACGGAGTACAGCCTCTCTGCCGGACGGATACAAAGAACCCCATTCACTGTAGTTATCCATATCTGTATTTTTCCGTCCCTGCAGATTATATTTAATAACTTCCAGTGTGTCATCCAGTAAAACATCTTTATTAAAAATATACTGCACATCATTGAATGGATTCTCATCATACAAATATGTCGGAACATTGTTGTAATTATAATCCGTCTTATTTTTCAGTACCATATTGTAATCCAGACAACGAAAAATATATTTTACATCAGGATTCACATCAAAAATTTTGCGTACTTCCTGATCAATTGACCAGTAGTTTTCTCCTGTCAAAGTCACCTTGATTGATTTTGTCCCAAACAGCTCATCAAACTGTGATGTTTTAAAGTTCTGCATCATGGACGTCCCCGCAATTGCTGCATCATAATCAAAATGCCTTATAATTCCGTCATTCAGGTAACGCTCACTTCCTCTGTTTAACGGGTATTCCAGATTCTTAAGCGGCTTATGAAAATGAAAAAACGGATCGATCAGAGCGGTCAGCCCGCCGGCTATGACCAGAAGTGTTACAGTTCCTGCAAGAACTGTTTTTACAAATCTGCGACTATTCATAATGCTCTCCTAAAAATTAAAATAAAGGAATTCCGAAACACCGGACAAAGAAAAAATCCCCCAGATCAGACATAGCACAGTAAAAACCGCCTTTTTCGTATCTGGTTTAAATTCCATTTCCTGATTATTTTTGAACACAAGGCACAAAATAAGAGATGCGGTAAGCAAAATCAGCATATCAAATCCATGCACCGAAGCAATCACTCTGTTTAATATCGGTATATGACAGTATATGAACTTCAATTCTTTTAAGCCAAATGTATTCAAAAGTCCATCTCTTACGCTGAAGCTCTGAAATCCGAATATATGCCTGATAAAATTCACTGCCTGTGAAATGGAATCTGCACGGAAAAATATCCAGGTAAGATTTACAAACAGAAACGTAATACCCCATTGAATCACTGTATGCAGATGTTCCCACTGTTTTCGGAACATACGGGTAAGGGCATTTCCCATTCCATGCAGAAATCCCCATAAAATAAATGTCCAGTTTGCCCCATGCCACAGACCACTCACCAGAAACACAGCGATAATATTTATATATGTCCGCACTTCTCCCTTTCGGCTTCCACCCAACGGAAAATACACATATGTACGGAGAAATCTGGTCAGTGTCAGATGCCAGCGTTTCCAGAAATCCACAACAGAAGTTGCCTTGTACGGAGAATTAAAGTTCATCGGAATATGAATATTAAACAAATATCCAAGTCCCGTTGCCATATCACAGTAACCACTGAAATCAAAATAAATCTGAAATGTATAAGCAAGCATTGTGATAATTGCTTCTGCCGATGTAAGATCTTGCCCGAGATGTCCATACCCCCAGGTAACCGCCCTGCTCAAAGTATCTGCGATAACCACCTTTTTGACTAACCCGGCAGCAAATATATAAGCTCCATGGGCCAGATTGTCCCATTGTAATTTCCAGTTTTTTTTATCTTCAAACTGCGGCAGAATTTCATTATGCAGCACGATCGGTCCCGCAATTAACTGGGGAAAAAAGGTCACAAACAGTGCATAATCCACAAAGTTGTATTCCTTCGTCTCTCCGCGCCACGAATCCACCATATACGATATCTGCTGGAATGTAAAAAAACTGATTCCAAGAGGGAGCACCACATGACGAAGCTGAAAATCAGCCGAAAAGACCTTATTCAGATTTTCCACAAAGAAGTCATAATATTTGAAATAAAAAATAAGCCCCAGATTAAAGAACAGTCCAACGCATAACAGACCATTTTTCAACATCTGAAGTTTTTTCCCTGAAGTCTCCCATTGTTTCTGAAGAAGCTGTGACAACACATAATTTACAAGAATACTGCTGCACATGATCCAAAGGTAACTTGGATTAAAATATCCATAAAACCAGAAAGACATCAGTATCAGTTCTATTTTAGCCAAAACCGGGCTGCCCAGTCGGTGCAGCCCGTAATATCCGCAAAGTGTCAGCGGTAAAAATACAAATATAAAAATATAGGAATTAAACAGCATTTTTGTTCTCTTTCGTGTGAAGGTCCTCTTTAATCTGGGAACTGGAAATCTCCGGTGTTCTCGGAAGGTACACAACTTCGCAGCCCTCTTCTTTCAGAAAGTCAAATTTGCCCTTCCAGTCATCTCCCATCACAAACGTATCCACATGATATTCCTTTACATCGGTACGTTTCTGCTCCCAATTTTCTTCCGGAATAACGAGATCAACATAGCGGATTGCTTCCAGAAGCTGCTTGCGTTTTTCATAGGAAAAATAACATTTTTTCTGTTTTTCATTCCAGTTGAACTCATCTGTGGAAAGTCCTACGATCAGATAATCTCCCAGCTGTCTGGCTCTCCGCAGCAAGTTGATATGCCCATAGTGGAGCAGATCAAAAGTTCCATAAGTGATCACTCGTTTCATTTTAGATTACCTCGTTTGTCTAAATATTATCGTTTCAGTACCCTCATACAATAGTCGTAGATCCTCAGATATGTTTCTTTAGAATAATGCACTCCATCAAATATGCCTGCATTATTCTTATTACTGATCCAGCCATTTTTTCTAAGCATACCATATGTATTAATGTAATTAAACGGTGCTTTTTTTCCTGAACACAGTTTATTATAAATGTACTTATTAAATGCCAGAACCTTTGCTTCTGTCTTGGAATTTGTAGAATGCCCCCGATATTTTGTAATCATAGCATTATTCACCGGATTGACCGATAAATAATACATCGTACAATTGTATCCCTTTAACTTTTTCGCTATGTTCTTCATATATTTCACATACGCAGTTGTATTATTAAGGTCATTCACGCCAAGATTAATGATTACCGCTTTTTTTATATTCTTAGGCTGACTTTTTACGTCCTTATACAAAGCAGAAAAGCCTGACTTCTTAAACCATCGGAGTCCTTCGCCTGCTTTGAAAACAAATTTTGTATTTTCAGGGGATTGACATTTTAAAGCATTTCGCAGTCCCAGAGTCCTGGAATCTCCCACCAAATATACATATTCATACTTACTTTGAGTTTTTCTCTCTGTCGGAGCCGTATCCTGACTTTTCTTGAATACGACCATATAATATTTCCCCGAAAGATTCGGAATCGTATCACCCGCATAGTACTCCGGATCAGATGTCTTGCCTTTTTTACGTGACCATCCCAGAAACATGTCTCCATTCCCGGTTGTAACAGATGGAAAAACAGCCTTCTGATTCTGAACTGTCGTAAGTGTTTTCCAGAAAGTCCCGTTATTTTTATATAGTTTTGCTCCCGAATTATTATTCTGAGTTTTAGTCCCTGAATTAGCTGAAGTACCTATCTGCGTAGAATCCTTTTTATAAAATTTCAGGCAAAACTTTATGTTCTTTTTAATCGTAACTTTACTTCCGGGATTATATTGCTTTGTTTTGTCGGAAATCTTTGTTTCCCATGCCGCTTTATATCCCGTTTTTGTAACTTTCGGAAGCTTGATCACTGTCCCCTTCTTTACAGTTCGAGCCCAGCGACGGTATTTCTCTGTAGACACCCTTCCTTCAGAATTTGCAAAAGTTACCTTACATTGATTTTCCCCACTGGTTGCAGCAAAAACCGTTTTGTTTCCCCCGTGTACAAGTACTACAGTCAGAAATAGCATCATAAAACAAAACAATATCCGTCTGCTTATACACTTTTTCATAAATTCCCCATTTACTCCCTTCTTACATTCAGGCAGACATGTATTCAACTGCTTTATCCGCGATTTAACGTTTTCATACAATAATCAAAGATTTTCAGATACGTTGCATTTGAATAATGCAGTCCATCATAAATACCGGCATTATGTCTATTACTGATCCAGCCTTTTTTCAAAAGATTGGTACAGGTATTGATATATCTAAAAGACCTATTTCTTCCGCTGCACAGACTGCGGTAAATCTTTGTATTAAATGCATCTACCTGTGCCTGTGTACGATTGCCGGCTCCTGCTTTCTTTATCATCGCTGTGTTGACCGGATTCACTGACAAATAGTACATTTTGCAATTGTATCTCTTGAGATTTTTCGCAATGGTCTGCATATATGTGACATAAGCATCTGCATTTCCCAGATCATTTACACCCAGATTCACCACAACTGCCTTACGTGCTGTCCTTGACTGTTTTGAAACTGCTCTGAGCAGTTCTTTGTAACCAGTACTCTTGAACCAGCTCAGTCCCTGCTGGCCTTTCGCCACAAACTGTACATTTGATGGAACCAATCCGCCAAGTGCAAGTTTCGTATCAACCATTCTGGAATCACCAACAAAATAAATCCTGTCATAAGATGATGCTGTCGTTACAGACGATGGTGCATGATCCATAGAGCCCTTATACACTACCATATAGTAGCTTCTGTTTCCTGACGGGATTTTATCACCGGCCTTGAAATCAGATGCAGAAAGCGTTGATTTTCCCTTTGTTCTCGACCATCCCAGACACATATCACCATTTGTCATTGCCACTTCCGGGAATTTTGCTGTACCGGAAGCCGAAACAGTCTTCCATATCTTTCCGTTATTTCTGCATAAAACAATTCCTGATACTTTCTTCTGAACCGCATACAGTTTTATGTTGTTTTTTACTCTGATATACTTACCACTTTTGTATGCCGCATTTCCGCCAGCCTTCGTTGACCAGCCCCTAAACTGATATGTCGCATTCGACGAACCTGCCGGCAGTTTCACACGATTTCCCGATGACACGGTCTGGCGCAGCTTTTTGTACTCTTTCTTACCGTTCGCCGTATAATAACGTACAGTATATATTTTATACAGATTCAGGCAGAATTTTGTATTTCGGTTAATTGTGACTTTCTGCCCCGGAGAGTATTTGTATTTCTTTCCGTTGATCGTTGTCACCCATTTTGCTTCGTATCCTTTTCTGGATATTTTAGGTAACTGAACCTGCTCACCGGCATTCACAGTCTTCGACCATTTACGGTAATTTCCTGTAGACCTTCCCTTTGCATTGGCATAAGTCACCTTATACGTAATGGTATCTGCAGATACCATTCTCGTTCCTCCAAAAACAAGCAATACTGCCATAAACAGCAGAAGCAGTCCTACATTTCGCGATTTTGCTGCATATTTTTTCATAAAATCTCCTCTTTCAACCTATCCTCGCCAGTAACCCGCCTCACTCAGGCAAGCTCCTTTTCACACATATCCAAAGCAGATGCTATTACTGCATCCATATCATAATACTTGTATTCGCCCAGTCTTCCGCCAAATACCACATGATCTTCTGCCTGAGCAAGTTCTTTGTATTTTGCGTAAAGTGCACCATTCTTCTCATCGTTGACCGGATAATATGGCTCATCTCCCGGCTTCCATTCAGAACTGTACTCCCGGCTGATCACAGTCTTCGGCAGATCATTTCCGTCTGCATCTTTTCCGAATTCAAACCACTTGTGCTCAATGATTCTTGTCCATGGTGTTTCTCTATCTGTGTAATTAACTGCCGCATTTCCCTGGAAATTCGGCTTGTCCAGAAGTTCTGTCTCAAAACGTACAGAACGATATTCCAGATATCCCATAGAATAACCAAAGTATGCATCGATCGGTCCTGTATAAATTACTTTATCTGCAAGTACATCATACTCTGCTTTTTTCTCAAGATAATCTTCTCCGAGATGTACTTCCACACCATCCAGCATATTTGCAACCATCTGTGTATATCCACCTACCGGAATACCCTGATAGAGAGCATTAAAATAGTTGTTGTCAAAAGTCAGTCTTACCGGAAGTCGCTTGATGATAAATGCCGGAAGATCCTTGCAGTCACGTCCCCACTGCTTCTCTGTATAGCCTTTGATCAGTTTCTCAAAGATATCACGTCCTACAAGAGAAATTGCCTGCTCTTCCAGATTCTTCGGTTCTGTAATACCTGCTTCTTTCTTCTGCTCTTCAATCTTGGCTGCTGCTTCCTCAGGAGTCACTACACCCCACATTTTATTAAATGTGTACATATTGAACGGAAGTGAGTAAAGTTCTCCATGGTAATTTGCCACCGGACTGTTCGTGAAGCGGTTAAACTCCGCAAACTGAGTAATGTAGTTCCAGACTTTTTTGTTATTTGTATGGAAAATATGCGCGCCATATTTATGCACATGGATTCCTTCTACATCCTCTGTAAAAACATTTCCCGCAATGTTCGGACGCTTGTCAATCACCAAAACAGATTTCCCTGCTTTCTTTGCTTCATGCGCAAATACTGCACCATACAATCCCGCACCTACTACCAGATAATCATATTTCTTACTCATATCTTCTCCTCTTTTACTCCATAGATAATTTTATTATAGTTCTTTTGATTTTACAGTTGTAATTTCATTTTTCCAGTTTCTATATGATAACACGAATTCATTTTTCCGTAAAGGAAAAACAATATTTTTGAAATAACGTGCAAAGGCCACTGCACTTTTACGCAGTAGCCCTGAATTTTATCATTTTAATTCTTTTATTTTCAAACAACCTTTATATAATCCATTATAAATGCAGTTAATAATAAAGGATAATCCCATCGAACATATAAATACAAGTGGAACAATAATAAAAATGTATTCCAGTCTGTGCGGCACATATGATATTTTATTATTCAAAATTGTATAGAACATATTATCAAATACCCATGACACCAGATAAATTCCAAGGCACAATCCCGAAACAAATTTAAATATTCCTTTAATTCTGTTCGACATTTTACTATAATCAAACTTCAAAAGTAAATCAAACACCAGAATTGCAAGTATTACTACAAAAAGTGAATAATATCCATTCCATGGACTTTCAACTAATTTAGTATTGTAGCTTCTCCAATATGTATATGTTCCGAAAACAATATCTACCAATATAATAAGCAACACCGAAAATTTTTTCTTAATCTGCAATTTGTATTCTCTTAAATAGCATCCTATAAAAAAATACATAATCGGATAGATCGTGCTCCATTTATCTGGTATCAGTTTTACATACTCCGTATTTATAGACGGCTGTTGCCACCACCCTGGACATCTGAATTTATATACATTCACCACCGAAGGTAAAGACGTCACAAGAATCAGCGTACATACTAATACCGTTCTCCATTTCTTATCAGGTAATGCATTCCACAAGATGCCCAAAAATGGAATTAGAAGCGCCAATCCAATATACATTTCCACGTACCAGGAATATTTTGCTGACTCAAATGCCAGAATTCCTTTAATACAATCAAGTAACGTCCTATTTTGATGTAAATATATTACATTATATATTTCACACATTATACTTGCTAAAATATAGACAACAATAATTTTTATTCTTTTTATATAGTATAAGCGGCTCAGTGACACCTTATTCATCAAATATCCTGACAATATTAAGAATAACGGAACACATATTATGCTTGTACATCTGATCATGATCATTACATACATTCTTTTTCCATGAATATCAACAGAATATGCCCCCCCATTTGCAAAAAAATGTACCGACACAACCAAATAACATGCTAAGCATCGTATCACATCTGCTGCCGGATTGCGCATTTTTATATTTTTATCCACCTCAATTTATCTCCTTTTAATCCATAGATAATTTTATCTGCAGTTCTTTTGATTTCACGGTTGTAATTTTCATTTTTCAGCATCTTTAAGCTGTTGCTCTTCATTCTCCAATGCCATCTTTTGTGTTAATCTTCTGACTTTTGCAGTAACACGGGAAAGCGCAACAGTTAAAGAAAAAATAATAATCAGTGAAAATAGAAATCCCAAGAAGAAAATCATATTTGCGGTTGTTTTAATTCCAAGGAAATTTTTTATTATTGTCATTGTTTTCGGAAAACAGGTAAATATAAGCAATGCAAAGTCACACAGTAGCCATGCAAGAACATATTTAAGTTCCAGAGCTCTTTTTCTCACCATATTTATTATAAATGCCAGAACCAATACTAAAATTATAATAATAAAAATGCGTAATCGTAAACTAATCATTCTATTTTCACCTCATTTTCTCTATCAAAATAGCAAGTGTAACTTTTACCATATAATAAATGGATTTTCCTGGGGATATAGATGACACTCCACCTTGCCGCTCTCTCATCTGTACAGGAATCTCTTTTATCTTAAAATGATTGTGAAGCAACCTTGCAGTAGTTTCCGGTTCCGGATAATCTCTCGGATAATCATCTATAAAATTTTTCATTACTTTTCTATTACACATTCTCATTCCCGATGTAGAATCTGAAATTCTCTGTCCAAATAGAATTTTCATCAATGAAGCAAAAAAGTTTATGCCCATCCGTCGGATTCCTGATGACTGAAATCCCTCATTATTGATAAAACGAGATCCTATCAACATATCCACATTTTCACGCTGCATAATTTCAGCCATTTCATTTAAATATCTCGCCTCATGTTGTCCATCACCATCAAACTGAACAGCAAGCTCATATCCATGTTTATACGCATACATATATCCGGTCTGAACAGCTCCTCCTATTCCGAGATTGACCGGCAGATCCAATACATTTAGTCCGTTTTCTCTGCATATCTTTAATGTATTGTCTTTCGAACAGTCATTTATTATTATGTAATCAAATTCTTTTGCATTTTCCCGAATATCTCTGACTGTATTTACGATTGATTCCTCTTCATTATACGCTGGTATAATAACTATTTTCTTCATCTCATTATCCTTCGAACTAATTTTTTTTCTTAAAAATCAATATTTTACTGAGAAAATAATTGAGCAGTACAACTGCAACACTGACAACTACTTTAGCAACCATTCCCTCTACCCCCAATATTTGTTGGTTCATTCCCAAATATACCAAAAAAGGAACCGCCACAATCTCAAAGCATCCGGTAAGCAAGCGCGCAGATACAAACTTTATTGCTTCATGTATCCAGACCTCAAATTTCCAGGATTTACTTTCAAACACCCAATATTTATTAGTCACAAAAGCAAATACTGTAGCTAATATCCATGAAAGAATATTCCCTATAAAAATTCCTGTATGAATTATAGAAACACTCAGACTATATACTCCCCAGTTTACAATCGTCGTTCCAAATCCAAATATCAGATATAATATAATTTCTTTATATTTGGTCTTGACTGCATACATTATTCTATCATGCATTCTTTTACTTCCTCTTTTGTCTCTTTTCTACTAAATAGCGCTGCCAAAGGCACCCATATCGTTCCCATAACACACCACATATATCGTTGCAGTCCATTCACTGGCGATGCTATACATATCAAAATTGCCACAAAAAGCGGTACACATAAAATCATCCCGGCAAATTCTTTACGTCTGAATATTAGAACAAATGCTATAAGAACCACCCATGTAAAAAGTCCGCATCTGCCCAGATGGTTTACGAATGGTATTCTATTTATAACTCCCAAATACTTCTCCAGAATTGCTTTACAGTTATTAGTAAATTCAAATTTATTTTCCTCTATAGCCAATTCATTAATATCCCATGCTGTATAATTTTGGTATTCACTCATAAAATTACGCATATCTTTAAAATAGTAATAATTATATGTATTATTCAAAGTAGCTTTAAAGTAGGTTTCCGGATGTCTAAAAAACATTTTTAGCCAGACAATAAAATATTTTTTCAACTCCTCGCTGGTCGAATTTTCTCTAAAAGTATTTCTTGCATAATCTGCTATATTCGGATTATAAAGCTCTGGAATTTTCTCATAATCTAAAACTGCCGATATTATCTTTTTTTCGTCTTCAGTTACATCCTGCGGATTATCTCTCAAATATCTGGCAGTCTGCTGAAATGGCAGCGATAACATCTCACGAGTACTGCCCTTCTGAACATTTAACATGGGATAAACCCACGCATTCATTCCATAATACAGCAACATAATAAGTGCCAGCATAAATGCCACAGATTTTTTATAGCTCTTCATGGTTTTTGAAATCAACAACACAATAAATGAAATTATAACTACATAAATTCCATTATTTCTCCAAAAGCAAATTCCAATCATTGATAAAAAGAACTTAAACAAAAACATTCTATCTTTTGTTTTTTCTTCCTTATCCATCACTATTTGTGCAAACATTGTCGTAAACAATATAAAAAATGCTGTATATAATGTATCTTTTATTACAGACTCAACCATCATTCCCCAAGTAGGATATAACGCAAAGAAAGCCAGTGCTATATAAATAATAGTTTTATTTTTGGTCAGCTCATGTACAAATCTGAGCATATATACCAAAGCTGAAATCATTACAAAAGTCTGAAATAAAACATACAAAAAGATGCCTAGATAATCATTATTAATCCATTTTCCTATTTTAATAAAAATGCCCATGCACCATGTTGAAATTATCGGATGTGCATTAGACAATGGTGCCGAACCTCTTGCAATATTAACCTGTATCATTCCGTCACGTGATATGGAACCTGGAAAATACGTCATAAAATATGGTATCCATGCAATGAGTAATATGCATTTAAAAATTCTCCATGTTTTTACAGAAAATCCTCTATCATCTTTATTCTTTTTTTCTCTATATGCTGTAACCCAATAATCTATTGCGACTGTTATCACCAGAAGCACAATAAAATAAAGTATCCACATACTAAGATATCCTAAAATTTTATTATGCTGACACAGGTTTAATAAAAAGGATTTTTCCTGAAACGTATCACCAATGCACATAAAAAGTGACAACATCATTGCCAATATGATCATTATAGCTTTATCTCGAAAAGTATATCCAGTAATCCATTTATAAATTCTCTGTTTCATATCAACCTCTTTTCACTACAACAGTCCCATCAATTACTTTAATTGATCCAGAATCCGGATATGATGGCATATCTTTTGTTTTGCTTTCTAATTTCTGCACTATCTCTTCCGAAGCCGGTGTATAAAAATATCCCAAATAATTTTGCATAAACCAATCTCTTGAATAACGGTTTATTAAAATCGGAGAAAGTCCGCCATACCAAAACGGTGTGTTTGCCCATGAATTTTCAAATGACTTATCTTCATAATTTTCACCAATAAACGCTACCGGATATTGATCAGAATATCCATCTACACTCTTTATTCTTGTAACAAGCGCCTGAAAATACGAAACTGTCTGTTTTGTTGTATAATAACTGGACATATAATTGCCATTCGCCTGCCACGCATAGTTCAAAATGACACATGCACCCGTTAATATCAACACCCATTGCCATATGTTAATAAACTTTCCCCTTACCTTGTTCTGAATTTCCGCACATAGTTCACTCAGCAAAATCGGAGCACAAATCAACCCTGCCATGCTGTATACCATCAAACAATAAATGCTGCTGCCCGGACACATTATTTCAATACTGTTGGCCCCAATTACCAGAAATACTCCAAGCAATATCACACTCAACACATTCTGAATTCCGGCATGTCGATAGTATAAACTATAGATTACAAATACAAGCATACAAATCATTAAGATTAGCGCACCTAATTTTATGACACCTGTATGATTAATCGAACAATATTCTTCTTTAAACAAAAACAATGTATTTCTAAAGCATTTTTTTATTAAACCAGGTAATGTTTTCAGTTCAAATTGTCCCATTGAATCAATTCCCTGATATTTGTCAAGCTCTATTTGATAATAATAAAGAAAAAATTTAAGTATACCAAAATATGCGATCAATCCTAAAATAATAGGTATTAACGCTTTTATTCCATTTATAATTGTATTCGATATTTTCCACTGATTTCGAATACATTCTACAAGCAAGAGAAGTATAAAAAGCGTAATAACTAACGGCAAATATGCCTGATATATTCCCATAGAGCATGCAATACATGCGGCAGAAACTATAACTCCATATTTTTTCTTATACACTGCAACAGCCAATACTGAAAGAAAAATTGCCAGGCCATAATATGGTGCTGTAAAAGTAAAAAAGAGCATACTGGTAATTGATGGAAATGTTATTAACACTCCACCTATTAATATACAATTCACTATATTTCTTACTTCAAATATCCGTACAACAATGCATGCCGACGCAGATATTAATACGAGTACTACAATCCCATTAAAGAATGTAAGGTTATATACTCCCCAATACTTATTCCACACACCATTAATCAGACCAATTATCCAGCGGCCAGAAGCAACACCAGCCCCAGCACCTCCCGGTGTACATCTGATATCATCGTAATTGTGCAATACATTTGTCAACGCAAACAAATGGGCTATACACCCAATTATAAACGTGCTTATAAATGTTATTTTTTGCTGCAAACTAATTTTGTTTTTAAAAAAACTAATAATAGCCTCTTGCGGTTCCATCATACTCTCCTAATATCTCGTTAATCATCTGCCAATAATCTTTCTTATTACCGGTATCTTATCCAGTACCCACACAACGCACAATGCAATAATATATGTAAACGGCACAAAAATTGTCCTCCAACTCCACATTGATATTGTCTGATTAAAAAGTCTTAATTCATAATAAATCACTATCATATGAATCAGATAAATTCCAAAACTATATGATGCTAATACATGTAAAACTCTTTTGCCTTTTTGTTTTAATATACTATCCCACTTAATATTTTTAATCAACACAAATAACGCGGCGGCAAGTAAAACAGAATAAAACTTTTCATATCCTTTTATTGATACATCTGTAGTTTCTGTCCTGTATGACCAAATATATGTATAAATATATCTAAACATTGTTGTCATTATAGCGCTGGCATACAGCCAAAATCTGGTTTTCCTTCTCAATTCCATTGTTGCCAGCAAATATCCTAATACCGGAAATATAATCAATCCTGTCGCTACCGGTATGGTAATTGAAATGTTAATTCCTATAATCTGGTTAATCACCGGCAAACATGAATACATTATAAAAGCAGTTCCAACAATATACCATAGTACTTTTCGATTTTTTACTAAATTCGCCAAAACAGGCATACAAAGATAGATTCCAAATAAAGTCATGAAAAACCAGTATACATTTTCAACCTTATTTCCCAATATAAGATTCATTATATACAACATGTTATATGACTCCAAAGTAATCTGTCCCGTTGAAACCTTCCATATTAAAATGATAATACTCCAACAAAGCCACGGTATCACAGTACGAATAAATCTTTTTTTGAAAAAAGTCCGTGTCGAATACTTTTCTCTGTAATTCATCAGCGTTGCCCCAGACAACATCAGAAATATTGGTACCGCCCAGTAAAAGGCACATTCCACCAGTAAGCTTATTCTCCACGACCAACTTTTGCTAAACTGCCAGACAATTCCGTTATGATGTAATATCAATACTGCCAGACATGCAATAATATTTAACACATCAAAATATGTAACAAATTTTTCTTTACTACTGATTTCTGGAGTATTCTTCTTCATCCGTTTACCTTCACTTTCCTATTGGTTATTCATCCTTTGTATATTTTTCAAACGGTGTAGTAAAAATTCTCAGGAACTGATTATACTCCTTCTGACTGTAAAAATACGCTCGATCATGACGTGTAATATCGAATCTCTCGAACCCTTCTTTTTTCAAAAGATTATAGGTCTTTTCATAAGCATCTCCCGTCATTGTATTTAACTGCCATAAAGAAAAATTAAGTGCCCAATTGACAAATGCCCTTTCCATTCTTTCATATAAACGTCTGTTCTTTAATTCTTTCTGCATTTCCAGAAGCGCTATATAAAAACAATTCCATGATTTTTCTCTCGTTCGCGATAATGATGTTTTTATATTCACTCTCTGATGAATGAGTATTTTATCTACCGTTACAATTCTTTTTGCACACGCAAGCGCAATAAATACAAAAAGCATATCATTCGTGGTTCTGAGATTCTGATACTCAATCCCAATCCTCTGAATATACTCCCGCTTGTACAGTTTATCCCACGGCCATCCATTAAACATCCTGAAGATATTATCTCTCACCTCTTCATCACGCGCTGCAAATGGCTCGTTTTCTGGAAAATACTGTTTTCGAAATGCCCATGTGCATTTTTTATATATTTTTTCTGTATAATCATAAAGATCCGCATTAAACACACAGACCTCTGCCTCCTTGGCCTCTGCCACATTGTATGACTCTTCCAGCATATTTTCTTCAAAAAAATCATCCGCATCGAGGAAAGCCAGATATTCTCCCTGTGCAATAGCCATACCATTATTCCTCGCCGCACCAGCCCCTTGATTTTTCTGATCTATAACCTTGATACGGTTGTCTTTCTTCTCATATTCTTTTAAAATTTCTAAAGACTTATCACTCGAACCATCATTCACACAAATAATTTCTATATCCCGCAACGTCTGTTTCAGTAAACTGTCCAGTCCCTGTCTTAAAAATTCTGCCGCATTATACACAGGTATAATCACTGATACCTTAAAAATATTTTCCATTTTTATTCCTCTTATTTGCGAAGTGCCTTTTTTATTTTTCTTGGAATACACGTAATAGCCCTACCAACCTTTAAGGATGTAGAGTTTTCCATATCATCGAGTTTTTTCTGCAGTTTTTTTGACTTTTTCCAGAATTTATTTGCTGCAATTGATAATTCTTCTACACTTCCATATTTCTTCAGTTCACCACGACAGGTATCATCAAAATAACCATCCATATCATCTATAACTCTATTAGCATTTTCCCATGCCCTGTCTGTAAAATATGACTTATCAAACAATCCCCTTTCTCTCGCCTCTGCCAGTTCTTTATGCATTGTCAGTAAAAATGCATATTTATATTCCAGTGCTAGTCTGAACAAATTCCAACGATAAGATTCATATTTTAAGGAAATTACAAGCTTATCAACCTTTTCTTTCACTTCTGGATTAGCCATAAGGAACTTATCTATTGATACATATTCATCACACAGACAATAAATTTTAGCAGCAGATTTCACAGATGAATTAGCATTATCTGTTCGATAGTGTAAATATGCATCCTTTACTAGGACTGCCCGTTCTGCACTCGCCCATACCTTAAATGCGAATCCCAGATCCTGATAAGATGCTCCTGGTGTTTCAGCAAAGCGAACATTCTTTTCTAATAGCATTTCTCTGCGGTAAATCCCAGACCAAATAGAAGCTCTTACCCGAAAAATATCCTGATGATCAACCGGTTTAAAAACTTTGTCATATAAGTCATATTCTTTCAGCACTTCAAAATACGTACTCTGTGGTTCCGGCTGTGATACATACGTGTAATAATTTGCTTTCACAACATCTGCGTTACATCTTTTTGCAACCGCATACAGCTCTTCAAACATATTTAAATCTGCAAAATCGTCTGTTTCAACAATTCCAATATATTCTCCTGTTGCATTATCAATTCCCACATTCATACTATGACCATACCCTGAATTAGCTTTATGAATCACCTTGATTCTGCTGTCTTTTTCAGCATACTCATCTAAGATATCACCTGTAGAATCTTTCGAACCATCATCTATACAAATAATCTCGATATCTTCCAGTGTCTGGTTTACAACACTGTTCATACACTCTCTTAGAAATTTTTCCACATTACATGCCGGCATTAATATTGATACTTTAGGCATCTCGAAATCCTCCCTCATCGCACTTTATTCACAATTTTTTTCACAGTCAAATTGCATGTATAAGTAAATCCATGTTGTTTCCAACATTTAATTCCACCCTTAATAAGCCGCGCGGGTAAGGTTATTTTTCTTCCAATCTTATATGACTTTGACTGCTTTATTTTCTTCAATTGCCGTTTTAATTTGTTGGTTTCATTCTTTTTATCATTTACCGCTTTGACAAGTATTCCACTCATAAAACATCTTTCATATGCCGTACAGGAATTCAAAAATCTTTCTTTCTCGCTTTGAGGAATCTGCATGTATATTCTTTGAACATGTTTCGCCAATAACCAAAGAATATTATCTATTTCACGATTTGTTTCAATGTCCTGAACATGCAGCTCTCCCACTACTTTCATCTGATCCATCAGGCAGCAAAAATATCCTTCCAGATTCTTCCAGTTTTCCTGTCTGGTCATAATTGACTGTTCTCTCACTCTTCTGTAAAAATAGATATCCTTCACGCAAAAAACACGCTGCGCCTGTAATAGTGTTTTGAAGGTAAAACAATTATCTTCGTGAAGAATCCCATTGTAAAATCGAATATTTTTTTCATCAAGGAACTCTCTTCGGACAATCTGAAGACATGCAGAAGACAGGTAATCTTTGTTTTTTCTAAGTTCAACAAGCATTTGCTCCCCTGTTAATACTTTTTCATAATCACCTTTTCGATAATATGCATTAGCAAATGCTCCATGCTTTTCTGTCAATTCCTCATTCTCATAAAAACTTGTACCTGAAAAATACAGCACATCCAGATTTTTAGCCTCACATACATCCCATAATTCTTCCAGCGCAAATGATGTGAGCAAATCATCACTATCCATAAAATACACATATTTTCCACAAGCCTGATCAAGTGCTGCATTTCTTGCAGCAGATAAACCTCCATTTATCTGATCAATCACCTTTATCTGCTCATACTGTTTTTCATATCTTCTTAATATTTCCAGAGAAGTATCTGTCGATCCATCATTTACACAAATTATCTCCAAATCATCAACAATAGACTGTGCCAGAATTGAATCCAGACATTCCTCTATATATTTTTCTGTATTCCACACCGGAATAACTACTGAAACCTTTTTCATTTTATATTCTCCAACCTATAATTCCAATCTCTTACATCGTACATAAAAACTTCAAGCTAGAAGATGTAATCATATATGTGTCTTTGTTACCCCAATATAGGCCTGTCACATACTCAATATTATTTTCTTCCAAAATTTTCTTCAATTTTTCAATCATCTTCTTTTCTCCCTGACGATTATAATCATCCAGAAGAATTACGAAATCATCATTTAAACAGTCTGGAATAATACTCAATATATCCATACGTGAATACTCCAATTTTTCACCACCAAACGGTGCATCTATAGAAATCAGGTCAAATTTTTTTCCACTCATTGCTTCCTTAAAGCCAACATATACTGTACACGGTTCTGTATCATAATAACTCTTTTTCGTAATATCTAGTTTGATAATTTCTGTAGAATTGCTCAACTCAAACCCTTTTTGAAAAGTATCTATCCATTCCTGATCATGTTCAGTAACCAAATGTTTACAGTTTTTATTATATGCCGCATACTGACCAATTACACGTGTAGTCTGACCTAATCCCATTTCCAAAATACTCTCTGGTTGAAAGTCGTTCAGGCATCTATATAATGCATACAGAAAAGGATACCCTGCTGCCCACCTTCCAGGATAAAAGCATCTGTTTTTTAGCCATTCACTGTCAATAACTGCATCATGAAATACATGTGCCCAAACATTTTCATTGGATGCTCGCAGAATTTTTTTCTCCTGTAAATCCATAAGATGAAGTTTTCTCTCCAGATTCTTTAATTCATCTTCAATTTGGTTTATCTCTGTTTGCATTTCATCTTTATATTGATTTATTTTTTTGTTCAGCTCTTCAAATTTGATTTGCGCTTCTTTGTTCTGAGCCTTTGCTGATGATATTATTTCTTTTTTTAAGCCATTAATTTCTTTTGTGAGCTTATTGTTTGCACTTTCTACCTTTCCATATGTTGCCGGAATTACTTTTTTTAATGTATCTTTACTCATACCATTTTTCTCCCTATATACATCACGTCATAATCATTTAGATTATAACACATTTTTCTCCTGCATTGCAAATTTGTACAGCACAATCATATTCACACAATATTTTCTTGTAACTTGATCGAAAAAATAGTACCAGCTGTTTTACCAATAAATCTAATTCCATCAGTTAAACAGCCAGTACCAAAACAAATTATAGATCATCCAACCGCATTACACTTTACCAATCTGAGGCTTTTACCCAGTTTTCATATTCCGCCATATGAATATTGGCATTTACCGCACTTTTTTGCGAACCATAACAGTTTAAAACATTCAATTTCTTTTGTAACGCTTTCGCAGGCACTTTTTTCAAAAGACCAATTTTATCTGGCAATGAAGTTGTTGTATACCATTTGCCAAAGTAATACAAACCAGTTCCCCAATAATTTCTATAGAAACTTTGTGTAACTAATTTATCCGTCATTCTATGATGAATATGTCCATACTCTCCCTCTGGATTGTGGGTTGCGACCATTCCCCATCGTTTATAATTTAATATCGTATCCAAATCTTTGACTATACTGTAGCATTCTGTCTCCCAGTTTGATTTCTTTCCATTTATAAGATCAGGATATGACAAAATTATCCCTGTAGCCCCCAACAAATTCATTGCCTCATAAAATTCTTTTTTCCGAACTTGATTATAACCATTCGTCAGGCACACAACAAACCATCCACCTTCTGTCAGATGAGCCCCACCATATAATGTTTCATCATCCGGATGAGCTACGACCATCAATTTTGTGCATCCGGACAATGGCAATGCATCAAGCATTTCTTCTGTTACCTGTCCTTCTGTAGAAGAATCATACGTAACCGCATCTTTCACAAGCTTTCCTGATCTGTCAAAGAATTTTCCATCATACCAGCAGTTTTGTTTAATGCGTCCCGTCTCATCTGCATAGTATGTAGCCCCCGACTGACTGATATATTTACCAGTAACCATTTTGCCATCTGTTCCAAAATAATACAAATTAACACCGATTTTTACTATTCCAGTGCTGCACACACCATCCTTACCAAGATAGTATTTGCTGTTGCCCACTGTATAAAATCTGTTTTTTTGCAGATTTCCATTGTTGTCAAACCAGTATAACTTATTATCAATTTTATTCAGGCCTGTCACCATTGCATAATCAGATTTACTAAAGTATTTTCTGTTATGCTTTATTTTTACCCAGCCAGAAACCATTTTCCCTGATTTTACATAATAGGTTTTATCTTTCCATTTATAGATGCCGATTCCCGACTCTGGAAGACCGTTTTGTTTATAGAAATACCATTTTCCTTTTATCTTTACCGGACCGGTCGCCAGGCTCGCATCCGAGGTAATATATACTTTATATTTTTTATACTTATAAACTCCCTTTTTCTTTATAAGTGTTCCATTTTTTGCAAAAATGTAAACCTTACCATTAATTGTTTTTTTACCTGTATATGCCCGCGCATTTTTCAAATTAAAATAGTAATTCCGACCTTTGAATTTTTTCCAGCCGGTTTTCCTGTTTCCTTTCTTGTCAAAATAATAATAGTATTTTCCAATTTTCTTTACTTCATTTTTCACATATTTGTCGTCTACTTTATATTTGTAATTTTTTCCTGTACGGATCCATCCAGTTTTATTTGCTGCCTGCACAGTCAATGCAGACATTGCACATAAAACGAAAATTATAAACGTTACAAATAATCTCTTTTTTATTTTACTGCTCATTATTTACGCCTTCTTTTTAACAATCAAACCTCATACCACTTAATCTCATTTGCTTCCATATGCAGATCAAAGCTGCTGCCATCGCCTCTGTATACGGTGGTATCCTGCGGTTCGTAAGTATTGTTTACAACACAATATTTACCGTTTTTCACATATGCGTGAACTTCCACATTATAGTTGGTAGAATACCAGCAGTGCAGTTCTTCTTCTGCGGATGCTGACCAGAGGACTGCACGGTACAGGATACGGCTGTTTTTGAAGCTGTACGGAAGTCCGCTGATATACACGCCACGGCCTTTTCCGAAGTTTCTGACTGCCATCTGTACTTCATTGTCTTTCTGGATCAGAATTTCGGTTCCGTCAAGTGCATAAATATTTTTCTTACCTTCTCCGAAGTCTACTTCTCCATCACTGTCTGCAAGGATAAAATGGTCTTTATGTTCTTCCCAGTTGTATTTATCCTTGTTGAGATTGAATCCGTTTTCCTCCTCTACACCGAGTACATCGTCAAGCTGGAAGAAATGGCCCTGCCACTGATGTGCCGCCGGTTCTCCGACACCGATAAATCCGCCGCCGTTGTATACAAACTTTTTGACTGCGGTAATAACCGTCTCATCTATCCAGTTTTCTCCGCCGCTCTGTGCAGTATCCGCATCGCCGACATTCAGAACGACATCAAATTGTCTGAGAAGTTCCGGATTTTCGCGAATATCGTCAAAGCTGATAAAAGATACATCAAACGGTGCACCGCTCAACGCTTCAATGATTCCGAAATAAGAATAATTCTGTTTGTAGTAGATTGCATGGTGTACCATATGGTTTCCCCAGGAACGCATCTTTCCCCAGCAGTTCAGAACTGCTACTTTTTTCACACAATAAGGTGTTGTTCCCTGAATATTATCATATAATGTACGGAATTCCTGGCACACGGACTTGATGTATTCTACAAAGTCCGGGAACTGGATCGCCAGTTTCAGATATCCGCCGTAACCGATTCTCTGGATCGGACTTCTAAGGATCGCACGTCTTGCAGTCACCCAGTTGATTTTTGCCTCTTTTACCGGATCTCCACCCTCATGGAAGGTATCCGGGAAGAAATATGGCAAAAATCTTCCTTCTGTGTATTTCACATGTTTAATATCACTGAAAAGGCGCAGTGTTGCACCGTTTCCAACGCTTCCGACAACCGCATCCAGTCCGATGGACGCAAATTCATCCATAAACGGTTCCATGCCGATCCAGTGATCGCCCATAAACAGCATGGCTTCTCTTCCGTATTCATGCACAATATCTACCATTTCTTTTGCAAGTGCAGCTACTTCACGGCGCTGGAAAGCCTGAAAATCTTTAAATTCTTTTGACGGAATACGGTAAGTATTATTCATATAGCCCTGATCGATGATATATTCCGGGCGGAATTTATACCCCACTTCTTTTTCAAACTGTTTCAGGATATACGGACTTACGGAAGCAGAATATCCGAACCAGTCTACATATTTTTCCCTTGCCATCTCATCAAAAATCAATGTAAACTGATGGAAAAATGTGGTAAAACGTACCACATCAACATATTCATGGCTTTCCAGATAACGGCGGAGACGTTCCAGAGAATGTGCTCTTGTCGCAGGCTGGCGTACATCAAAAGTGATCTGCGGCTCTACATCCTTCCATTCATTTACCACTGCATTGTACATATGTACCGGGTCCCACATGATGTATGCAAGAAAGCTTACCGTATACTCGTGGAATTTCTTCGCCGGATGGATCACGACATTTCCGCTCTCTGCATCGTAAGACCAGTCTTTATTTTCCACGGTCTCACCTGTCGTACGGTCAATCACTTCCCACCATCTGTAAATATCATCTCTTGTATTTACTGCGAGCATGTCCGGATACAGATGATCCATCAGATGAATTTCAAGTTTTTCTTCCACTGCGGTATGGAAAGACGTCATAATATACATCTGCTGGATTTCTTCCGGATGTGCCTTCGCCCATGCATTATCTTTACGTGTTGTATAATAAGTCGCATAAATCTTCGCACCGGTATCTTTCAGTTCCTGTGGAAACTCTGTTCCATCACAGTCACGGATTGCATCTGCGCCCCATTCTCCCATAATATCCAGTGTTTCCTTAATCACATCAAGGTCTGTCGGTATTGTCACACGTCCTTTTTCTGCTGCCATTTTTATATCCTCCTCATCTGAACCTTCTGGTATTTTTACTCATTTTCAATACTTATAGAATACTTTGTTTACGCACGAAATGCAATCCCGTTTCTTACACTTTTCTTTATCATTTTTTCACAATCATCCATTTGACAGAATTCCTCGCCTGTGCTAGTCTTCTGATAAAACCAGCTGATATCCGGGGGGGTGAATTATGGATCGAATTTTTCATTATCAAATCACAGAAAATGAACAGGGTACGACCGTACTGGACTTTCTTCGGAAGAAGGGATTTTCCAGACACATCCTCTCTTCTATGAAAGCTGACAAAGAAGCTCTTACAAGGAACGGTCAGCGGATCGGCGGCAGAGAAAAACTTCTTGCCGGAGATCATTTCCGGGTCCGTCTTCTGGAAACTGTTGATTCCGACAGAATCATCCCTGTTTCGATGCCGCTTTCCATTCTTTATGAAGACAAAGATATCCTGGTCATAAACAAACCTGCCGATATGCCGGTACATCCTTCCATCGGCAACTACACGAATACTCTGGCAAACGGTGTTGCCGCTTATCTTGATGCAAAGAATGAGCACAGTCCTTTCCGATGTATCAACCGCCTCGACCGCGACACCTCCGGTGCCCTGATTCTTGCTAAAAATGCCTTCAGTGCCGCTGTACTCTCCACACAAATGAGAAACCGCCAGATAAGACGAACTTATCTGGCGGTCGTAGAAGGTATCACCCCGCCAAACGGTACAATTTCTGCACCGATCAGTCGGGTGGATGATTCAGTTATTGAACGGCATGTAGACTTTCTTCACGGAGAACCTGCTGTCACTCACTATGAACGACTGGAAACAAAAAATGAACACTCTCTTCTCGAAATTCATCTTGAAACAGGGCGTACTCATCAGATTCGGGTGCATATGGGATACATCGGTCATCCGCTTCCTGCGGATTATCTGTACCATCCGGAATATGATTGCTTCAAACGTCAGCCTCTCCACTCTCTTCAGCTGGAATTCCGACATCCGGTCACTGATAAGTCTATGTGCCTGCTTGCACCGGTTCCTGAAGATATGTGCAATGCCTTTTGATTTTATTTGATTTTATTTGTTTTTGTCGTATATGATCTGAAGTCCCTTCAGGAGAAGATCTCCGTCCAGGATCATCTCGCGTTTACAGTGCGGGACGATTTTTCTGGACATTCCTCCTGTCGCGATCACTGTAACTTTCTGTCCCAGTTCTTCCTCGATCCGATCAATGATACCGTCTACCGCAGCTGCATTTCCATAGAGAATTCCACTCTTCATACAATCCACTGTATTCTTGCCGATAATCTTCTTTGGTTCTTCAATGCTGATTCCACTTAACTGCGATGCTCTGCTTGTCAGTGCATCCAGCGAGATCTGTACCCCCGGAAGGATCATTCCCCCGATGTAATGCTTCTTATCGTCCACTACAGAAATTGTTGTTGCTGTCCCCATATCTACGATCACAAGCGGAACAGGATACTGTGCAAGAGCTGCCACTGCATCAGCCACGCGATCAGCTCCCATCTCTCCCGGATTATCCAGAAGGATATTCAGCCCGGTCTTCACTCCCGGACCTACGATCATCGCATCTTTCTTAAGAATCTTCTGTACCGCAAGACGCGCGGCGAATGTGATCTGCGGAACAACGGAAGAAATGATTGCTCCTTCAATATCTGCACGATTGATATGATGAATATCAAGAATCGTCTTGATATCGATTGCATACTCCAATTCGGTCTTGGTACGGATCGTAGAAATACGCTCTGTCAGATATATTTTTTCTTTGTCAATGCAGCCAACAACAATGTTGGTATTTCCGATATCAATAGCTAAAATCATAGTTTTTCATTCCAATCCTGTATGTCCACACCTGTGGATCTATATACTTTTTATGCAGCAGTATCTGGTTTTGCAATCTGGGCTGCCGGAATCAGATGTGCTTTTGAAAGAGCAGTTCCTACTGCAGCAGTGATGATCGTAGAAGAAATCATCTCACTGATTGCATTGAACCCAACCATCACGCAGCATCCTACGATGATGTTTCTTCCACCCATAAGATTCTGGATCAGTTCTGTATTTCCAAACATCATAACAAGTGCGCTCATAAAAAACAGAGTATTCAGAAAAGCGGAAAAGAATCCTGTAACTGCGCAGGATACATAGGTGTTCGCTTTTTTGTGTACGACTCTGTAAATTAATCCGAGACAGATACCATCCAGAATACGCGGTACAAAGCACTGAATGGCAGTCAGTACCGGGCTGATCTGAAAAAGAGCTGAGCCGAGAGCACTTACTCCACCGATTCCCATAGCCTGCATATAGCTGGTCAGTCCAAATACGGCACCTGCAACAGCGCCTCCTGTCGGTCCAAGGACAATGGCACAGATTGCAACCGGAATCACATTAAAGGTGACTGCCAGCGGTCCTACATTGAGATAACCAAGCGGTGTGTAGGCCATCAGAAAAAGGATGCCGGACATAAGTCCCAGAATGGTAAGCTGTGATGTGTTAAATTTCTTTGTTTTCATGTTTTCCTCCTTGTTATCGTTCCCTTACACGGGATACAATACGGTGCGGAATTGCGGGCATATGAATTTTATTTACCCGCTTCCTGGTGAACGGGTTACTGTTTCCTTTCTTTCATAATCGAAAGGATTTTATCCAGGATGATATTGGCTGCATCCTCCTTGCTCATAAGCTGGAGTGATACGTCCTCATCCTGTGTAATCAGAGTCAGCACATTGGTATCTCCCTGGAATCCGGCTCCTGCCACTTTAAGATTGTTGGCTGCCACCATATCCAGATGTTTTTTGCCAAGTTTTGCTCTGGAATTACCAAGCATATTTTGTGTTTCCATCGAAAATCCACATAAAAACTGTCCCGGAACACGGTTGTCCCCCAGATACTGAAGGATATCATCCGTTTTTTCCAGTTCAATGCTCATCTGGCCTTCCTGCTTCTTGACCTTATCATCAAACACCTTCGCGGGACGATAATCTGCAACTGCGGCCGCTTTAATAATAATGTCCTGCTCAAAGCTTACAGAAGTCACTGCATCAAACATCTCTTTAGCCGTTACTATCGGAACAAGCTTTACAAACGGCGGCGGTTCGATGGCACACGGACCACTGACCAGAGTCACCTGCGCTCCACGGAGCATTGCTGCTTTTGCCAGGGCATATCCCATCTTTCCCGATGAATGATTCGTAATATAGCGTACCGGATCGATGGCTTCCTGTGTCGGACCTGCGGTTACCAGAACTTTTTGCCCTGACAGATCTTTTTCCTTCGCGATCTCCCGAAGGATATATTCAAGAAGCATTTCCGGCTCCGGCATCTTACCGGCTCCCGTATCTCCACATGCAAGATAACCGCTTGCAGGTTCGATCACTTCATAGCCATAATGCTGCAGAATTGCCAGATTGTCCTGAACAATCGGATTTTCGTACATATTGGTGTTCATGGCTGGTGAAATGATTTTTTTACATTTACATGCCATGATCGTAGTTGTCAGCATGTCATCTGCAATTCCATGTGCAAGCTTGCCGATCACATTTGCGCTCGCCGGTGCGATCATCACCACATCCGCCTGCTTTGCAATCGATACATGCTCCACCTGAAACTGAAAATTCCGGTCAAAGGTATCTACCAGACATTTGTTTCCTGTCAGAGATTCAAATGTGATCGGATTGATAAAGTTTGTGGCATTTTTCGTCATCAGTACATGAACCTGTGCATGAAGTTTCTTCAGTGCGCTGGCAAGATATGCAATCTTATATGCCGCAATACTTCCAGTCACTCCCAGAAGAACGGTCTTCCCCTGTAACATAGCCTTCTCCTCCTTTGACGTTCACGCTTTTTACATCTGTTTTATTATAACAGTCCTGTCTGTAATTGCAACGTATTTTTCCAGTGTTCGATTTTTTATACAGCATTTTATTGAAGAAATAAAAAATCTGTACTATAGTATCCAAAAGAATACAGTTTTACGGAGGTCTTTATGAAAGCAACTCAGATCACGCAATGGTGCGCCCGTTTTATCACAGAGCAGGTGCAGCCCGGAGATATCTGTATCGATGCCACAATGGGAAATGGCAACGATACTCTTCTTCTTTGCTCATTATGTCAGGAAACAGGCCATGTATATGCCTTTGATATCCAGGAACAGGCTCTCGCACATACACGTCAGAAGCTCCTGAATGCAGATGTTCCCACAAATTACACACTGCTTCTGGAATCTCACGCAAATATGGATCACTATGTACAGCCTAATTCAGTCAGCTGTATCGTCTTTAACCTCGGCTATCTTCCCGGCGGAGATCACGCAAAAGCCACCCACGCTTCTTCCAGCATCGAAGCACTTACGAAGAGCCTTTCCCTTCTGAAAAAAGGCGGGCTCATCTCTCTTTGTATCTACAGCGGAGGAGATTCCGGTTTTGAAGAACGCGATGCCGTCCTCTCCTGGCTGAAAAATCTGGATTCGCATAAGTATCTGGTGATACGAAGCGACTATTACAACCGACCGAACAATCCGCCCATTCCTGTGCTGATCATACGGCAATAACAATGTCTGTCGAATTTTTCACTTCTTTATGGCGACAAAAAAGACCGGTATACCTTAATTGATATATCGGCCTTTCTTAATCTGAAATCAGTCTGTCATACGAATGCTCTCAATCACCGGCTGCTCATCTGCCTTGATCGAACCATTTTCATCTGTCGGGGCTGCTTCCTTACAAATCTTATCTACAATATCCATGCCTTCTGTGACATGTCCGAATGCAGCATAATCTCCATCCAGGAAAGTACTGTCTGACTGTACAATAAAGAACTGGGAGCTTGCACTGTCCGGGTCGGTGGATCTCGCCATGGAGATTGTACCTCTTGTATGGGAAATGTCATTGTCCACACCATTGCTGGAAAATTCGCCCTTGATCGTCTCACCGGAACCTCCTGTTCCATTTCCCTTCGGATCTCCGCCCTGCATCATAAATCCATCCATAATGCGCCAGAAAGTAAGTCCGTCATAGAACTGATCCTGTACCAGCTTCACAAAGTTTGTTACTGTGACCGGCGCTGTATCTGCATCCAGTTCTACCTGAATATCTCCATAATCACGGATAGAAATATCTGCATGATGGATTCCTGTCAGTTCTTTACTCGTATCAAGTACTACGATTGCATCATCATTTTCAGAAGCATCTGTAAAGCCTGCGGCCTCTGCTTCTTCTTCCGTTGCCATTTTCGGTGTCACCGTAGGCTCAGCCTCGGAAGTATCTTTATCGTTTTCTGCATCATTCGTATCTTCTTTTGTATCTTCTTTTGTATCTTCTGTTTTCGTCTCTGCGTCTTCTGCTGCCTTACTGCCACATCCGACAAGCGTACCTGCTACCAGCATCGCCGCAAAAAGCACTGCAAGAATTCTGGATTTCATGATCCGTTCCTCCTTATCTTTTTCTTACAATATCCACAGTGTAACATTATGCACAAATAAAGTCAATTCCGGTGCTGTTCACACGTAATATCCCGCGAGGTGTTTTGCCATGAATATGGCAAAATTCCGAGACATACGGGGCAAAATCACCGCTTGTATCAAACGCGATGCTCTGTTACAATAGACACAGAAATATCATACAAAATATACATCTAAACCATATACGAAAGGAATGAATTTTCAATGAAAAAAATCGCAAGTTTTACGATTGACCATATCAAGCTGCAGCCGGGCATTTATGTTTCCCGTAAGGATTATCTCGGCAAGGAGGTAATCACCACTTTTGATATTCGTATGACTTCCCCAAATGAAGAACCGGTCATGAACACAGCAGAGCTGCATGCCATGGAACATCTCGCAGCCACTTTTCTCCGTAACCATGCAGAATTCGGTTCAAAAATCATCTACTGGGGACCGATGGGCTGCCGTACCGGCAATTACCTGCTTCTTGCAGGCGATTATGAATCCAGAGATATCGTACCTCTGATGATCGAAATGTTTGAATTTATCCGTGATTTCGAGGGAGAAATTCCAGGCGCATCCGCAAAGGACTGCGGCAACTACCTCGACATGAATCCTGGTATGGCAAAATATCTCGCCAACAAATATCTCAACGATGTTCTCTATGATATCCGGCCGGATCGCCTGACTTATCCAGAATAAATCAGCCAGTACACTTGTAAAAAGTGCACTTAGGAACACTAAACAGTGCAAAAACACCGGGCTTACATAAAGTCCGGTGTTTCTTTGTGCATATATAGTATATGATTTACTGTGCAGCCTGTGCGGTCGTACCTGTCGCCGCAGTACCGGCCGGTGCCTCCGTTGAAACATACTGGGAACTTACATAACCGGTCTGATTATTGACAGTTACTTCTACCCACTGTCCGTCTTCACTGACACCTGTGCTTGTCAGTGCCTGTCCTACTGTCGTTCCGGTAATGATCTGAGCATCTGTGCTGCAGTCCGAACGAACATTGACACCTTCAATCGCATAGTACGTAGCATTTTGTTTTATGATATTTACACCTGCTGCTGTCTGAGACATTTCCGGTGCCGGAGTCGGCGTAACTTCCGGAGTCGGTGTAGCTTCCGGTGTAGGAGTTGCAGTTGGAGTCGGAGTTGCTTCAATCACAGTCACAGTGGAATCTTCTCCTCCGGTGCTGTATCCGCATCCGGACGCTGCCACTGCCAGAACTGCAAGCAGGATCAGTAATCTGGATTTCTTCATAAAAATATTTCCTCCTTTATAGCATAACAACGCATATAAACACTATACCCCAACTTCGGGGCATTATGCAAGCCTTTTTTCTTGTTATACACTTCTCCTGCATCTGTCCATCACTTTTTCTTATAATCTCCTCTGTCTGTAACAATTTCACAGCCAATTTGTTGCATCCGCCCCGACAGACAGCTTCTGCACTGTGCGGATTCGTCTCCCGTACAGATTTTGCCATCGTAGAGCATATATTTTTTTCGTACAGAAACCGGCGAAAGGTTCGGCATTACGACATTTGCCCCCGAAAGCACTCCCATCTCACGCCCTTTCGGATGAATCGTTCCAAGCGCCGTCGTCGCCGGCAACAGCACATGCGGAAGCATCAGGCGCAAAAGTGCCAGATAAAACAACGTGTCCTCCAGCCTCCCTCTTCGTTCCTCGGCAAACGGGGTATCCTTATGTGGAATAAAAGGTCCGATTCCTACCATCTCCGGATCCAGAACTTTCAGAAACAGAAAATCCTCTACCAGATCATCAATTGTCTGAAGCGGTGAACCGACCATAAATCCGGCGCCTGTCTGAAAGCCCAGTTTCTTCAATGTCCGCAGACAGTTTTTACGGTGTTCACAGGACATCTCATATGGATGCAGGCGCCTGTAATGCCGCGGATCCGCAGTTTCATGCCGCAGGAGATAACGGTCAGCACCTGCCTCGTGAAATGCACGATAGCTTTCTTCGGATTTTTCACCAATGGAAAGTGTCAGTGCACAATCCGGATATTTTTTCTTGATTTCCTGAATCAGATGCACTATCTTTTCATCGGTAAAAAACGGATCTTCTCCCCCCTGAAGAACAAATGTCCGAAACCCGAGTTCATATCCTTCGGCACAGCATGTCATGATGTCTTCTTCTGTCAGGCGATATCTCTGTGCCTCCCTGTTACTTCTCCGGATGCCACAGTAAAAACAATCATTTTTGCAGTAGTTTGTAAACTCGATCAGTCCACGTACATAGATTTTATTTCCATACACCTGCTGCCGTACCTGATTTGCAAGATTTCTCGCATACTCTTCATCTTCCTGTGAACGGTTTGCAAGCAGCCGGTGAAATTCCTCTGCACTTAAGAAATTCTCCTGGTGCAGTTTATCTATTAAATTTTTCATGTTCTATCCCCATTCGGTCAGATTTGTTTTTTGCCTCTGAAAATGTATTTTCCCAGTTTTTCCTGAACCAGTTTACCATCATCAACTGCAAGATTTCCACGAAGAAAGACCTTGTCAATGCCACATTTCAGTTCAAATCCCTCGAATGGATTGTTGTCAGTATTATACGCATGTGTTGCTGCAGAAATTGTGCTTTCTTTTTTCGGATCAAGCAATACGATATCTGCGTCACTTCCCGGTGCGATCACACCTTTTTGCGGATAAACGCCATACAGTTTTGCCGGATTTTCTGACAAAAATTTACACATCTGCTCCTGCGTGATCCTGCCCTCACGTACTCCATATGTATAAAGAAGTGTTCCCCGTGTCTGCACGCCCGGAAGGCCTCCCGGTATCTTTGTAAAATCCTCTTTTCCAAGTGCCTTCTGTGCCAGTGTAAAGCTGCACTGATCCGTAGCTATGGTCTGAAGTTCTTCTTCTGCCAGAGCTTTCCACAGACATTCCTGATCTTCTTTCTTACGGATCGGAGGTGCGCATACATAAACAGCGCCCTGAAAATCCGGTTTTGAATAAACACTGTCTTCAAGCAGCAGATACTGCGGGCAGGTCTCTGCATAAACAGTCTGTCCTGCTTTTCTTGCCCTGCGTACTTCTTCCAGTGCTTTTTTGTTTGTCAGATGTACGACCATTACAGACGCTTTGGCTTCTTTTGCTATTACCAGCAGGCGGTGAACTGCCTCTGCTTCCATATCGTCCGGACGGACAAGCGGATGATTTTCCGGTCCGAGTCTGCCTGCTTTTTTTGCCTCATCGATCAAAGCATCGATCACTCCGGCATTTTCACAGTGTACACCTGCAAAGCAGCCGCATTCGCCGAGCTTTTTGAGGATTTTGTACATATCACAGTCATTAACGATCATTGCCGGATAAGTCATATACAGCTTGAAGCTGGTAATTCCCTGATCGATCATATCCTGAACTTCCGCTTCCGTCTTTTCGTTCCACTCTACGATCGACATATGGAAAGAATAGTCACAGGAACATTTGTTATCTGCTTTCTGATGCCATTTTTCAAGACCTTCTTTGAGTGTATGACCACCCTTGTCCTGCGAAGCATAATCTATGACCAACGTCGTTCCGCCGAGGATTGCCGCTTTTGTACCGGTCTCAAAATCATCTGCCGTCACAGTTCCGGCAACTTCCAGATCAAAATGCGTATGACCATCAATAAATCCCGGAAACAGAAGTTTTCCCTCTGCGTCAATCACTTTTGCGTCTTCAGCCTGCAGATCATGTCCGACTGCTGCAATCTTTTCCCCTTCTATCAGTATATCCATCTGCTCTGATTTTTCTCCTGAAACAACGGTTCCGTTCTTTAATAAATATCTCATAAATCCACCCCCGAAATATGATTGTTTTACTGCGAAAAAAATCATTCTATATGATATATAAATATAACATTCTTCCATGCTACTATCAACTACTGTCTATGCATTCCGGTCAGTTTTTAACAATTTTTTTAAGGGCTCCTTAATTTTTCTTTGGAAAAATCTTTATCTTAAAAAAAATTTATGTTATATTAATACTAACACTATAACATGGAGGAGGAATAATAATGGGACGTCTGACTGTATTAAAGCAGATTGCAAGTGATCTCGCTTCTCAATTTGGTCCTGATTGTGAAATCGTGATCCACGATCTTAAGACAAACGATCCGGAACATTCTATTGTATATATTGAAAATGGTCATGTTACCGGCAGAGGAATTGGCGATGGTCCCTCCAATGCCGTTTTTGATGTCATCCGCCATAACAACAAAAAAGGCATTGATCCGACGGATGAAATTCAGGATCATCCCGGATATCTGATGAAGACTTCTGATGGTAAGATTCTTAAATGCAGTACTTCCTATATTCGTGACGATGACGGCAGTCTTCACTATGTATTTGGAATCAACTACGATATTACCAAACTTACTATGATTGAAAGTGCACTGCACTCTCTGATCACTCCTGTAAACAAAGAGGAAAAGCCAAAGGAAATCACTCACAGCGTCAATGATCTTCTGGATCACCTGATTGAGGAATCCGTTGCCCTTGTCGGAAAACCGGTTGCCCTCATGAATAAAGAGGACAAAGTAACTGCCATTCAGTTTCTGAATGATTCCGGTGCATTCCTGATCACAAAATCCGGTGACAAAGTTGCAAGTTATTTCGGTATATCAAAATATACTCTGTACAGTTACATTGATGTAAACAAATAATTTACCTTTTCATATTTTCCATGAAAAATCCGCAGTCTGCTGTCATTCTTAGGACAACATCCTGCGGATTTTCTTTTCGCTTTATTTAATTGTGCTGCACGGTCTGCTGATTCAAAAGACGTTTAATCACATCAATCGTCTCTTTGATACCGTAGTTTGCACTGTTGATACAGAGGTCATAATTCTCCGGTTTACCCCATTTCTCACCTGTATAAAATTCATAATATCTCTTATGCTGTCTGTCCATTTTTTTGAGAAAACGAACAGCTTCCTTCATATCCATATTTCGTACATCCATGACATGCTGTGTACGAACCTGGAATGGTGCACTGATAAAAATACTGATATGCGGAATGTGGTTATTTTTCAGGATTGCATCTGCACAGCGTCCCATGATCAGACAGTCTTCTGTCCGTGCAAGGTCGCAGATCAGATCACTCATATTGAAGAAAACTGCATCCTGCTTTGAAAGTCCGTGATATCGGTTCAGCTCTTTCAGCTTCGTGCGAAGACCTTCGTGTGTTTTCTTTCCATATTTGTTGAATTCTGTAAAATTCTCTTTGTCCTGTACGGCATCTTTTTCTGCTTCCAGACGTTTCAGAACCTGATCAAAGATTTCAACATCATAGTAATTGATTCTGAGATTATCCGCCAGTTCGAATCCGATATCATTTCCGGCACTTCCCTGAGTACGGCTGATACAGATCACAAGGTGGTCATCCTCTGAAATCTTCTCACGTCTTGCAGCAAGGTTCAATGCCACACGCTCTGCATCGATGATATCTGTCTTTCCGAACATATCCGGAAGTTTCTCAATTGCCTTCAGGATCTCATCATATTCTGTCATCAGGCGACTTCTCTCGGCATCATCCTTGATAGTTCTCGCCATGTTACTGATCAGTGCCAGTTCGCTTCGAAGAAGATGTCCATCCGGTTTTGTGTACATCAGCATGCTCAACGTACGGATCGTTGTGTCACGATTTCCGGTAAAGGTACGTCCCAGAGACGATCCCAGTACACGATAAACCTCTCCATCCAGATCATAAATCCGGTTGGCAAGTTCTGTATATATTTCCTGATTGATATTTTCTGACATAATTCTCCCCCCTTACATAAAGAACACAAGCATATCCAGTATAAATACCGGAACAAGGAATACAAGTGACCATACTATGTATCCGAAGAAGGACGGCATTTTAACACCGTTTTCGTCAGAGATTGATTTTACCATAAAGTTCGGCGCATTACCGATATATGTATTGGCTCCCATAAATACAGCACCACAGGAAATTGCAGACAACAATTTGACCGGTACGATTCCAAGGCTTGTTGTCACACCATTCATAAAGCCAAGTGTACCTGCAGTTGTAAGGAATACCAGATAGGTCGGTGTATTATCCAGGAAGCTGGACAGCGCACCTGTCGCCCAAAACATTTCCAGTGGTCTTGACAGGCCAAGATGCGGACCAAGTGATTTCAACAGCATCAGTGCCGGCTGCATCGTAACAAAAATACCAACAAACAATACGGCAACTTCTTTGATTGCACCCCACGTAAAATGGTTTCTTCTACGAATGCTCTTATCTGTCGTTTTAAAGGACAAAAATGCTGCAAGAAGGATCAAAACGATCTCGATCAGTGCCGGGAAAGTCAGTGTCACTTCTCCGAAAATATGGATTCCCATTACCTCTCCGGCAGCATTCTGAAATGCAGGAAGCCCCGGAAGAACACCACTTAAAATAACCGCTGCCACGATCATTACGAGGAAGATAATGTTATGTAATCCATCGATATGAAATTCTGTACCCGGCTTGCTGATATCCGGTTTACGTCCCTGTGCAATATCTTTGCGATATGCAAGTTTGTCTACATGATAGAATACAAACAGCAGGATCGCCATATTAAACAGAAGTACCGGGAACAGATGCAGACTCCAGAAAAACGGAACGCCACGCATAAAGCCCATCAGAAGCGGCGGATCTCCGATTGGTGTCAGGCATCCCCCCATGTTGGAAACCATAAAGATGAAGAATACCATGATATGGCTCTTTCTTTTTCTCCATGAATTCATCTTGATGACAGGACGAACCATCAGCATACTTGCTCCGGTAGTTCCGATGCAGCTTGACAAAAGTGTTCCGAAAGCAAGCAGACACGCATTGACGCGCGGCGAGCCGGCGAAATCTCCTTCCATTGTAATGTTACCGGAAACACAGAAAAGCCCAAACAAAAGAACAATAAAAGTAAGATAATCATTTACAATGCATTCGAGAACGGTTTCCGTTGCCTTTCCTGCACCATAAACAACAGCAAAAGGAATTATCATCAGAAGGATCCACATAAGTACGACATGTGGCTGATGTGCTTCCCACCATTCTGCTTTGATCAGCGGCATCACTGCAATACAGAGCAGAAGTCCTGCAAACGGAATACAAAGCCATACCGGCACCTGAGTGGTTGTCTCGTTGCCGCCTGCGGCCCAGACACCTGTCGGACACATCAAAAGCATGGTCAGAAGCATTCCAAAAAATGTTACTGTTTTTTTCAAAGATGTCACCCCCACGTTTAGTTTTCAACCAGTGGAAATTATATCATAACCATTGCAAATTACAATTGCACTTTCATTCAACAAATTATGCGTTTTATTGAGCAGTTTTGTGCATTTTTCCTATACATTGTATTTTTATCAGTACATTGCTGTACTTCTTCAAAGTATTTATGTGCCATATTGTGCAGTTTTGATGCAAATTCACTGTATACCAAAAAGCGGCTCAGTTTCCGGAATCCACCGGAGACTGAACCGTTTTTGTATACTCGTTTAATAGTCACTGCTGGAGCCGGAAAAACTCTCTCCGCCACTGGAAAAACTTCCGGAATCACTGTCATTATCATCATTCTTTGGTTTTTCTGTTTTTGTCATGGTAGTATAAAGGAAAATATCCCTTTTTTCAGTAAGCTCCAATCCGCCATCTGCCGTGTACTGGTCGGCATTGGACTGCTGCACTTTTGTTTTCATTTTGCGTACCTGATGCCATGTCATGAGTGCTGTCGGAATCGCCATGATTACAAAAGCCATGAGCAGATCTGTAAAAAAGCGAGAGGCCACTGTACCGTCATCTATATCCATCGGGCGTATTTTTTTACCCTCAGAGATTCTCGAAAGCCCGCTTTTCAAATCCCTGATCAATGACTGATAGCCGCCAAACGGATCATCTGCTTTCAGCCTTTCCTTACACTTATCCAGCATTTCTTCCTGAATGCTTTCTGTGAAATCATCCTGCGTTTCCCCACGGAATACGATCGTAATATTTCTTGCATCCGGCTGATGAAAAATACACATTCCCTCATGAGTATCGCCATATCCGATTTCATTCGTCTGCATAAATGTCGCTACATACTGCCTATAATCATGCTCCTCTCCTATATCAGGAGAAATAGCCAGCACCACATCATATTTATACTCATCATATATTTCAGCAAGCTCGTCCTCAAGCTCTGTATACTGTTCATCACTTAAGAGACCATACGCATCATATACCCATGTAAATTCTCCACCATCCGTTGTCTCATCTGCGTTATTTTCATCTATTGATGAAGCGGCAGACGTATCTGTGGCTGCAAAAGAAACCGCAGGCAAAACCATTCCAAGACTGACACTGAGCAATAAACCACTTAATAACAATCTTGTTTTTTTCACTCAGATCACCCCTTTCAGACGCAGTGCTGTAACAATTGCCGCCATTATAAGAGTCAGTGGAATATGATGCTTAAACCAGTATTTGACTGCCAGCGTTTTTCCGACAGGAAGATCTCCTATCAGATGTCCGGTCTGACCATTCATTGCAAATGAATATGTCTGTCCATTCCATTTTGTATTGAGAAACCATACCGGGAACAGTCCATATTTCACCTGTCCTTTATTTGTCACAGTAATCTTTTCTTTCTTGGTGGTTACTGTTTCATAGCATTCAACAGAATCCCGGAAGCCTTCCCGCACACTCTGCTCCATCCGCTCATAAACTCTTGCAGTCAGATCATCCGGCTCCTGATCATATTTATCCGCCATATATCCGGAAAGATAGGACAGATTAAACTCTTTGAGATCAACATAATCATAAGGCTCTATTGCCTCCATCATCGTGTTATCGATCCCTTTTGAACCATCCACCGGAATTTTCTGAAACTTCATTTTACCGGCACGTACTACGCGATAATGACTGGTCTCTGTATATGTATAATCATCATCATCCCAAACTCTGCTTCTGGTCGCATCATACTGGAATCTTCCTGCCGTATCCAGATCAAACAGCCAGAACGGTACATAAACCGCCTTGATCTCTTCCAAATGGTTCTCGTTCATGAACACCTTCGGAAGAAGCGGTTTACCCTTATAGTGATCTTTCAGTGCCTGTACTGCTTCTTTTTTGGATTTTTTGAACGGAATCACATAATCCGGACGGTAAGTATCTTTGAACTGCTCCGGCATGATCATCGGGTTGTCACAGTACGGGCATACGGTTGCACCTGTTGTCTTTTCTGCAAGCACCTCAGCTCCGCAGGACGGACAGCTCCATACCGCCATGTTTGATTTTTCATCTGACTGCCACTGTTCCGGTTCAAATCCCTCCCAGTGAGTCGTCGTATCTTCTTTAACTGTATCCTGCTGCTCTGCAAGCAGTTCCAGTTCTTCCAGTGAATATGTGTTTCCACAGTATTCACATTTCATTTTCTGCGATTTACTGTCAAACGCAAGGCCAGCAGAACAATTTGGGCATTTGTAATTTACTGTATCCATACATTATTCCTTCCACAATGCTTATGGTCTCGGTTTTCCGCATTCCTGACAGAATTTACCGGTGTTTGTTGCTCCACAGCTGCAGGTCCACGGTCCCGCCGGGCGCGGCTGGCCACACTCCTGGCAGAATTTTCCGGTATTGACTGCTCCACAGCTGCAGGTCCATCCTCCTGCTGCCTGAGCCTGCGGCTGCACCGGCTGTGCCTGCTGTGCTCCCATCGCAAATAGATTCTGTGCATTCACTCCGCCGGCATTTGCCGCCATATTCAGTCCTGCAAACGCCATTGCCGGCCCGGCATTCTGATTGGAAGCTGCCGCCTGCATCGCACTTGCCTGTGCGCCAACCATATGAGCTGCTGCCATTGTCGGATTACGGAACGCGGCATTTCTCTGAAGCTCTTTGATCATTGCCTCATCTTCTTCGGAGGCTTTTACGCTGGATACACCAAGTGAAACGATACAGATTCCACGTAAATTGTTCCATTTTTCGGAAAGTACCTGATTCAGCGCTTCGGCAAGCTCCTGTGTATGCCCCGGAAGCGCACTGTAGCGGATCCCCTGCTCTGAAATTCTGGCAAATGCCGGCTGCAGAGCTGTCATAAGTTCACTCTTTAACTGGCCGTCGATTTCTTCTCTTTCGTAGTCCTGCTCTACATTGCCGCATACATTGGTATAAAAAAGAATCGGATTTGCAATACGATAACTGTATTCGCCAAAACATTTAATGGAAATATCAATATCCAGTCCAACATTGGTATCTACTACACGGAAAGGTACCGGATTGGGTGTACCGTATTTGTTACCTACGAGTTCTTTGGTATTGACAAAGTAAACTCTCTGATCCTTCGGTGCTTCTCCTCCGAATGTGAAACGTTTGCCAATCTGCTGGAACACATTGCGAATTCCCTCTCCCAGATCTCCGCAGAAAATGGACGGCTCTGTAGACATATCATATTTGTATTCTCCCGGTTCTGCGCATACATCTACAACCTTTCCCTGCTCTACGATCAGCATACACTGACCATCATTAACTGCAATTACAGAACCATTTGAAATAACATTCTCTGAGCCGTGTTTGTTGGATGATCTTCCGGATACTTTTTTGTGCGCCTTTGTGATCAGAACATCCGCCGGCATGGCTTCACAGTAAAAATATTCTTTCCACTGGTCAGCCAGTACACCACCTGCTGCCCCTGCTGCTGCTTTGATCAGTCCCATACGTAAATACCTCCTTATTATTGGTTATGAAAGTTTATGAATAAACAATCCGCTTCGAAGTTTCGGTTCAAACCAGGTCGACTTCGGCGGCATCAGTTTACTTTCGTCTGCAATCTGCATCAGATCCTCCATCGCAGTCGGGAACATGGCAAACGCCACACCTCCCGTCGAATCCGCAATCTGTGCAAGTTCGCTTAATTTGTGGCTGCCTCCTACAAAACGGATACGCTGATCCGTGCGAGGGTCTCCGATTCCGAGAATCGGTGAAAGGATTTTTTCCTGAAGGATCGAGACATCAAGCTGTCCTACAATGTCCTTCTTCGCATAGACATCATCCCACGCTTTCAGATGATACCAGTTTCCGCCCACATACATACCCATGCAGTGCTTTTCAACCGGTTTGCACGGAAATCCCGGCATGATCATCAGTTCAAAATTAAATTTCAGACTGGCGATAAACGCATGTTCATCCATACCATGAAGATCCTTTACCACTCGATTATATGCAAGAATCGTGAGCTGATCATACGGAAATACTACAGAAAGGAAATAATTGAATTCCTCGGTTCCATCATAATCCGGATGCTCCGCACGTCTTTTCAGTCCGACTTTTACTGCTGAAGCAGCTCTGTGATGACCGTCTGCAATATATATAGAAGGAATCTCTCCAAACTGCTGTGCGATCGTTGCCTTTTCTTTCTCGCCGTCAATTACCCATGCCCGGTGTCCGATCCCGTCATCAGCCGTAAAATCGTAGACTGCATCATGTGATGCTTTCCATTCTTCCATCAGGTCAAGAAGTTCCTGCGGATATCTGCATGCCAGAAAGATCGGACCGGTATTTGCATCACAGGTATCTACATGGCGGATACGGTCCTGCTCTTTATCCTCTCTCGTAAGTTCATGCTTTTTTACAACGCCATTCATATAGTCATCGATAGAGCAGCAGCCTACCAGTCCTGTCTGTGTCCTGCCCTTTCTTGTCAGTTCATAAATATAATAACACGGTATCTCATCCTGCTTAAGGATTCCGTTTCTTTCCATATTCTGAAGATTTTCTCCTGCCTTGTCATAAACCTTCGGATCATACAGGTCGGTCTCATCCGGCAGATCCATCTCCGGACGGTCTACATGCAAAAATGAATCCGGATTCTTGTCCCCGATCATCTTTGCTTCTTCGTGGGTTACAACATCATACGGAAGTGCCGCTACAGAAGAAGCCTTTTCCGGTATCGGCCGCAATGCTCGAAAAGCCTGAAAAACAGCCATATTTCTAGTCTCCTTTTTGTTTCATCTGTTGTGTATCTACATGAGATATATTGTAGCATATCCTCCCTCTCTTTTCAATAAATGCAACTTTTTTCTGGTGCGCTAACTTTTTTTGTTAAAACCTAAAAATTTTTTTGATTTCTATTGCAAAATCACATATTTATGATATGATAGAATCAGCTGGAAAAGAAAAATTATGAGTTCTAAAGATTTTTTTTAAGGAGGTTTTTCTCATGACTGAAGGTTTAAAATGGACCGTCAATCACGTTGCAAAGTCAGACGATAAACATCTCGAATTAATGTCTGAAGAAAACGTGAAAAAAGCCAATGAATTTCACAAAAGTTTCCCACAATACACCGTTACTCCGCTTCAGGATCTCGCCGCTCTGGCATCCTATCTTGGTGTAAAAAGTATCCATTGCAAAGATGAGTCCTACCGTTTCGGCCTGAATGCATTCAAGGTTCTCGGTGGTTCCTACGCAATGGGACGTTACATAGCCAAAGAAGTCGGCAAGGATATCAGTGAACTTCCATATGCAGTTCTTTCTTCTGAAGCATTGAGAAAAGAATTCGGGCAGGCTACTTTCTTTACCGCAACTGACGGAAATCACGGACGCGGTGTTGCATGGGCTGCCAACCGTCTTGGACAGAAAGCCGTTGTACGTATGCCGAAAGGTACTACCAAAACACGTTTTGACAACATTGCCAAAGAAGGGGCTACCGTTACTATTGAGGAAGTCAATTATGATGACTGCGTAAGAATGGCTGCTGCCGAAGCTGCAAAGACCGAACATGGTGTTATGGTTCAGGATACCGCATGGGAAGGCTACGAAGAAATTCCTTCCTGGATCATGCAGGGATACGGAACCATGGTCATGGAAGCTGACCAGCAGTTAAAAGAAGCCGGTATCGACCATCCGACACATGTATTTGTACAGGCTGGTGTTGGTTCCCTCGCCGGAGCTGTTGTCGGATATTTTGCTCACAAATATAAAGAAAATCCACCGGTTATGGTTGTCTGCGAAGCAAGCGCTGCTGACTGCCTGTATCGTTCCGCCATGAAAGAATCCGGCGAACTCGTAAATGTCGGTGGTGATCTTGAAACCATCATGGCCGGTCTCGCATGTGGTGAAGCCAATACGATCGGATGGGATATCCTTCGAAACCATGTTTCCGTATTTGCATCATGCCCTGACTGGATGAGCGCAAAAGCAACCAGAATCTATGCAAACCCGCTCGGCAATGATCCACACATTGTTTCCGGCGAATCCGGTTCTGTTCCGCTTGGACTCTGTTACACCGCGCTTCATGATGAAGATGCCAAAGACCTGAAAGAAGCTCTGAAGCTTGACGAAACCTCCAACGTACTCGTTATCTCCACAGAAGGCGACACCGACCCGGTACGTTATCGTGAGATCGTCTGGGACGGACTTTATGGAACCGATAAATCTTTAAGTAAATAAGCAACTATATATGGGAGGAACTAAAATGGATTACGAAAAAATCAAAGAAGCAGCTCAGAACTATCAGGATGATATGACCAAATTCTTAAGAGCTATCGTCAAAAACCCGGGCGAAAGCTGCGATGAAAGAAAACATATCGAAACCATCGAAGCAGAAATGAAAAAGCTGAACTTCGATGAAGTTACCATCGATCCACAGGGTAACGTTATCGGCTATATGGGTACCGGTGACAAGATTCTTGCATTCGATGCACATATTGATACCGTTGGTATCGGTAACATCGAAAACTGGAACTTCGATCCATACGAAGGATATGAAACAGATGAAGAAATCGGCGGCCGTGGCGTGTCTGACCAGTGCGGTGGTCTCGTATCTGCTGTATACGGTGCAAAGATCATGAAAGACATGAATCTGATCCCGGAGGGATACAAGATCATGGTTGTCGGAACTGTTCAGGAAGAAGACTGCGATGGTCTCTGCTGGCAGTACATCATCAATGAGGACAAAATCCGTCCGGAATTCGTTGTTTCCACAGAACCGACGGATGGCGGTATCTACAGAGGACAGCGTGGCCGTATGGAGATCCGTGTTGATGTCAAAGGTGTTTCCTGCCATGGTTCCGCACCGGAGCGTGGTGACAATGCCATCTACAAAATGGCCGACATCCTTCAGGACGTACGTTCCCTCAACGAAAACGATGATGCCGATGAGACAGAAATCAAGGGACTCATAAAAATGCTCAACCCGAAATACAATCCAGACTGGGAAGAGGCACGTTTCCTCGGACGCGGTACTGTAACTGTATCCCAGATTTTCTACACCTCTCCAAGCCGCTGTGCTGTTGCCGACTCCTGTGCAGTATCACTTGACCGTCGTATGACATTCGGTGAAACATGGGAAAGCTGCCTGGATGAGATCCGCGCACTTCCAAGCGTTAAAAAATACGGAGATGACGTAGTCGTTTCCATGTACAACTATGACCGTCCATCTTACACAGGATGCAAATACGAAATCGAATGCTACTTCCCGACATGGGCTATCCCGAAAGATCACAAAGTAACAAAAGCATTCGAAGACGCTTACAAACACCTTTACGGAGAAACACGTCTCGGAAACGCTGAAACAGAGGCAATGAGAAAAGCTCGCCCGCTGACCGACAAATGGACCTTCTCCACCAACGGCGTATCCATCATGGGACGTAACGGAATCCCATGCATCGGATTTGGACCTGGTGCTGAAGCACAGGCACACGCACCGAACGAAAAAACATGGAAAGTAGACCTCGTAAGATGCGCCGCTGTATACGCAGCACTGCCTGGTTCTTACTGTAAGTAATCTCTTCCTGCTACAAGCAGGAAAGAATAACAAAGAACGAGCTTCTTTGAACTTCCAAAGAACGAGCTTCTTTGAACTACGCAAAGGGAGCGAAGCCCCGCTCCCTCTGCACACCCTTGGGGCTAAAACCACAATAGTAATACACAGTCAAATATGAAAATTACTGACTTTGCTCTGTTGATATGACGGAAGATATAGATAAGCTTAGGGTGGATAAATCTTAAGGTTAAGTCATCTATACTATTTTAGTGGTTTTTGCCGTCGGGTGAATAAATGCCCCACAAATCAAGTGAATCATCGGGAATCTGTTGACTGGATGTGGTGTATATGCAGTGTGCGTTTTTTATCTCAGGATACAATGTGGCGAATAAATATTTCATAAGGAGATGATCTGAGACGGCCGGTACTTAGTGACCGTATTCTGGTCACTTATGTACCGTTGCCAGTCGAAGTCAGCGAGAGCGTGTCACCGTTGAAATATTTGATTCCGCCACATGTCAAGATATATTATCGTACCCTCCATACCCACATCAGTCATACACTTTTCTTACATAAAAGGAGAAAAAATGAAAACTTTACAGGATTACATCGACAAGCTCAACAAACTCAACTTCAAAGAAATGTACAACAACGACTTCTTCTGGACCTGGGACAAAACAGACGACGAACTGGAAGCAGTCTTCACCGTTGCTGACGCTCTCCGTTTCATGAGAGAACACAACATCTCCACAAAAGTATTCGAAAGCGGTCTCGGAATCTCCATTTTCCGTGACAACTCCACACGTACACGTTTCTCTTTCGCTTCTGCATGCAACCTTCTTGGTCTGGAAGTGCAGGATCTCGATGAGAAAAAATCCCAGATTGCACACGGCGAAACTGTTCGCGAAACAGCAAACATGGTATCCTTCATGGCTGATGTAATCGGTATCCGCGATGACATGTACATCGGTAAAGGCCATGCATACCAGAAAGAATTTATGGATGCAGTAACCGAAGGAAACAAAGATGGAATTCTCGAGCAGAGACCGACCCTCGTAAACCTTCAGTGCGACGTCGACCATCCGACACAGTGTATGGCAGATATGCTCCACATCATCCACGAATTCGGCGGTGTTGAGAACCTCAAAGGCAAAAAACTTGCCATGACATGGGCTTACTCCCCATCCTACGGTAAACCACTCTCTGTTCCACAGGGTGTGATCGGTCTGATGACACGTTTCGGTATGGACGTTGTTCTTGCTCATCCGGAAGGATATGACGTAATGCCGGAAGTTGAAGAAATTGCAAAGAAAAACGCAGAAGCTACAGGCGGTTCCTTCACAAAAACAAACAGCATGGAAGAAGCATTCAAAGATGCAGATATCGTATATCCGAAGAGCTGGGCTCCATTCGCAGCTATGGAAAAACGTACAAATCTGTACGCTGAAGGTGATTTCGACGGAATCGACAAACTCGAAAAAGAACTTCTTGCTCAGAACGCAGAGCATAAAGACTGGGCATGCACAGAAGAACTCATGAAAACAACAAAAGATGGCAAAGCTCTGTATCTCCACTGCCTGCCGGCTGACATTACAGGTGTAAGCTGTGAGACAGGTGAAGTTGACGCATCCGTATTTGACCGTTACAGAATCCCGCTTTACAAAGAAGCTAGCTTCAAACCATACATCATCGCAGCTATGATTCTTCTCGCTAAATTCGAAAATCCACAGGATATCCTGAAAAAACTGGAAGTAAAAGCTGCACCAAGAATTTTCGAATAATCTTTATGAATAAGGGTTTTTACAATGTATAAAAGAAAACGAATCGTTATCGCCCTCGGGGGAAATGCACTGGGCAATACGCTTCCGGAGCAGATGCAGGCGGTCAAAACTACCGCCCGCGCTCTGTGCGATCTGATTGAAGAAGGTCATCAGGTCGTTGTCGTACATGGCAACGGTCCGCAGGTCGGCATGATCAACAATGCCATGGCTGCTCTTTCCAGAGAAGATGAAAATCAGCCAAATACACCTCTCTCCGTCTGTGTTGCCATGAGTCAGGCATACATCGGCTATGACTTACAGAACGCACTTCGTGAAGAGCTCCGGAAACGTGGATTCATGCGTACTCCTGTCGTCACTGTCGTAACACAGGTGCGTGTAGATGCAAATGACCCCGCATTTCAGAATCCCAGCAAACCAATCGGGCATTTTATGACAAAAGAACAGGCCGAACAGGCAGAAACAGCATACGGCTATATCATGAAAGAAGATGCCGGCCGTGGCTATCGCCGTGTTGTCGCATCTCCAAAGCCTGTCGAGATCGTCGAACAGGATGCCATCAACAGCCTTGTAGATGCAAATAAAATCGTCATCTGCTGCGGTGGCGGCGGAATCCCTGTCACACTACAGGGTGATCACCTGAAAGGTTCTTCTGCCGTGATCGACAAGGATTTCGCAAGCTGTCTGCTTGCAAAAGAACTTGATGCAGATATGCTGATCATTCTCACCGCCGTTGAAAAAGTTGCTGTAAACTTCGGTAAAGAAAATGAGAAATGGCTCGATGAAATGACTGTAGCCGAAGCTCAGAAATATGTGGACGAAGGACAATTTGCTCCCGGCTCCATGCTTCCGAAAGTTCAGGCTGCCATGGATTTTGCATCATCCGGTGCTGAACGTACTGCTATGATCACGCTTCTTGAAAAAGCAAAGGATGGAATCCTCGGCAAAACAGGAACCAAAATCCATATGTGATATAAATGACAAAAGGAGTATAATTCCGCTCATCCGATCGGGCTATACTCCTTTTATAATATACATTTTCACATGTCAGTTACACTTCTGACTATTCTGTTCATCTACATTGAAACTGCTTACCTTGTCTCTTCTCTCAACTCCGGCAAAATCGTCAAAAGCATGGTAAAAAAGCAGGCACTTCCTCCAACCAGATTTGAGATTGGTTCTGCCCAGAACACACCATCTACGCCAAGTCCATTAACCTTCGGCAACAATATTGTCAAAGGCACCACAATGATCACCTTTCGGAAAATTGAAAAGAATGTTGCTCTTTTTGCCTTTCCAAGTGCTACAAATACAGCCTGCCCGGTAAACTGTAATGCCATAAAACAAAATCCGAAGAAATAAATATGCAAAGCAGGTACTCCTTTTTCCAAAAGTACCGGATCACTGTTAAACAATCTGATAAAAAATCCCGGTGCAATCTTTATAATGCCCCACACAAACAATGCATAGGTAAAACATACGACCGTTACAAACTTGATTGCCTGTTTTACCTTTCCAAAAGCTTTTTCACCATAGTTAAAACTCATCACTGGTGACGCACCATTTGTCAGTCCATGCACCATCATCGTTGCAATATCACGTACAGAATTCAATACTGTCATGACACCTACATAAATATCTCCACCATATATATGCAGCGTCGAATTACAGAAAATCTGCACCAGACCATTGGTAAACTGCATCATAAAACCAGAAATACCAAGCGCCATGATATCTTTTACACGTTTCCATTTAAGTCGCATGGCCGCCCGGTTCAGCTGAAGCGTCACTCTCTTTCCTGTCAGAAATCTTAATACCCAGATTCCGGAACAGATCTGTGAAAGAATTGTTGCAAGTGCAGCTCCTTTCACACCCATATGCATTCCAAATATGAATAACGGATCCAGAATGATATTCAAAACTGCACCGATCAGTACAGTCATCATTCCCATATTCCCGAATCCCTGACAGTTAATAAACGGATTCAGTCCCAGTGAAATCATGACAAATGGCGTTCCAATCAAATAAATCTTTATATAATCACCTGCATACGGAAATGTCACATCACTTGCACCAAATGCATACAGGATTGGTTTATAAAACAAATAACTTACCACCATTAGAATCACACTTGAGATCAACAGCATAGAAAACGTATTTCCCATTAACTTTTCCGCTTCTTCATGATTTCCGCGTCCCAGTTCCATTGCGCAGAGCGGACTGCCGCCATTCCCAAACAGATATGTAAATGCCGCGATCATTGTGATCACCGGAAAACAGATTCCCACTCCAGTCAGTGCAGTCGCACCTGCTCCCGGAATTCTTCCGATATACATGCGGTCAACAATATTATACAAAAGATTTAACAGCTGTGCCAATGTCATCGGAAGCGATACCTCAATAATATTCCGATAAACATTCCCTTTTGAAAAATCCGTCTGATGTACTTTCATTTTTTAGTTTCACCCTCTTTTTATATTATCATTTATCACTTTTCTTTTTATTCTGTATATTATAGCACTCCCCTGTGTCCGCTTCCAGTTATTCCTCCACACTCCCCAAAAAGTAAAACACACTCCTCAAAGATTTTCTTTCCACGCCTCAGTGCAACACAATCCCACTGTTTTTTATCCTATTTTCGTCAAAAAACCACATTTATGTTTCTTTAAAATCCACAAAAATACATAATTATCTCTTGTTTTTCCCATCAAAAAACAGTATAATAAGTTTAGTTTAGGAAGATTTTATATTCCAGAGTGAATAGATGGAGGTATTATGGCTGAAAATTATAATGGTATGGCAGTGGGGATTTTTGAACTTGACAGTTTTGCTGCCTGCTTTGTAGCACTTGACGCTGCTTCCAAAGCAGCAAATGTAAGGATTCAGAATATTGAACGTAACCGTCTCGGTGCCGGTGCATGTGTTAAGATGCGTGGTTCCGTTTCCGATGTAACAGCTGCTATGGAAGCTGCTATCCGTACTGCAGAACCAATTGCCAAAGTAGTTTCCCATACAGTAATTGCATCTCCGGCTCACGATACAGAACCGGCTATGTATATGACTGCAAACAAGTAATATCAAATACGAATACATACTTAAAGTGAGGATTATATAATGAGATATGGAGCATTTGGATTAGTAGAAGTGGTCGGAAGCAGCAACGCAATCATCGTAACCGACCAGATGCTTAAAACAGCCGATGTGTCTTTTCTTACACGAAACGGCAAATGTGGCGGACATGAGACGGTTTTTGTGACAGGTGATGTTTCTGCTGTTACCGCAGCTGTACAGGCTGTCAAAGGAAACCCTCCGTGTGATGTCTGCTTCGCAGCAGTAATTTCCAATCCATCAGAAGAAACTGTACGTCTCGCAGAAGAAGACGCCCAGAAACACGGATTTATGAAAAAAAATAATACAAAGAAATAATACTACTGATATTTTTTTATTATGATACACGATTATTTAAAAAGGAATAAAGTATGTATCCAGAATTATTGGAACATACTCTATTCCTTTTTTTGCATGGTCATCTTTTGTTCTGCACCACTAACCCACTGTTGCAGCATTCCTGTCAAACGGAATCACAACGGTACATCTACATCCTGCAGTTCCCTCTCATCGCTTATTTTAAGATATGTCACATCTTCAGGATATCTTTTTATGATCTGTTTGCCTCCTTTATCACCGGTAATTTCCATCAGTTCTCTATAATATTTCTTAGAAAAAATACACGGATTTCCTGTTTTTTCGCCCCGAATGGTGCATGCCATTCCCTTATTTTCGCTCTGAAACGCGTCATAAAGCGCAATGATTGTTTCCGCAGTGAGCCATGGCTGATCGGATACCGTAAAGAGACATGCATCCGCGTCTTTTGCGCTTTCCAGTCCGATCTGCATAGAGGAAGAAATCCCTCTCTCCGGCTGTGGATTAATCAAAGCCTCCGCACCGATTTCTTTTGCAGCATCTATGATCTCCGCAAACTTTTCCTGTGTCACCACCACGATCCGGCTGTTCTGCATTTTTGCTGCTGCCTTTTGCAGTTCTTCCAAAACATGCCGATACATCGTTTTCCCCTCTACCTGATACATCAGCTTATTCGAACCGAAACGGCGGCTGTTTCCAGCCGCCAGCATAATAAGTGCCCATTTCACTCTCTTAGATGACATCTGAGCTGCTCTCTTACGCTCTGTTTCAGCCTTACCGCAGATATGATATTCTTTCTCTCTCAGACTTCCCCAGGCTACATGAATGACCTGTTCTTCCAACCTGTCAGCAATACTCTCTGCTGTCTGAGATTTCCCTGGGATATCTGCTTTATTCAGCAGTACACGGTATTCTCGTCCATCCACGCATTTTCGGAAAGCTTCTGTGGATAACACAATCTTTACAATATCTTCTTCTGTAAGCTTCTCTTCTGTCTCTTTTCCAATGAAATCCGCCACACACTCCGGTCTGTGGCATACTTCCCGAATTGGTCTGCCAACCGCATCCATCCCTACTACTGCAATCACCAGATCCGTCTGCTCCCAGATCACGGGTTCCCAGCTTGCCGGCACTTTCAACGGATATCTTTTTGCACCATCTGCTTCGATCAGAATCACATCCGCCAAAACTTTAATTTCTTTCAGCTTTTCTTCCGACAGTGCACCGATCTTATGCTTTTCTCTGTCCAATGAAGCAGCAATCGTATATCCGTATGCTTCCAGATTCTGCTTTATACTTATCATATCTCCATCTTCAGCAAACGGCCGATCCGGCTCATACGCCATGTGTGTAGTTGTTGTTATGAGCACTTTTTTTCCTGCTGCCGTCAGTTCTTCCATCATCCGAAAAATCAGGCTGGTCTTTCCGCCTCCACCAACAACAGAAAGCACCGGATATCTGTCTGTATCTATATCCAGTGCTTTCAGGATGGAGTCCGTCCGCATCACGGCAGTACTCCTTCTGATAATAAGATTTCAACTACACTGCCCGCAATACAGCGTGCCTTATCTGAAATTGTGTTGCAGTTTTTCTTCTGTTCTTTACGGGGATCAATATCTGCGATTTTCATTCCTTCCGGCACCACAAAACCATCCCGGATGATTCCTCGTAATACACCGGTCAGAGATGCATATACCGGTGTTTCGTCCACCATGGCAATAATCTGGTCTTTTTCCACAATATCACCGATTTCTGAATAGTTGTGTATCATCCCGGCAGCCGGTGAGTGAATCACACGCTCTTTTCCATATCCGGCAATCATCCCCGGAATCCCTGTATTCGGCGCTGCTGTGCCTTTTTCGATCACTCTTGCGAGATTATGACCACGCTGAGTTTCTACTACATAATCAACATCCATACGTGCTGTAAATCCCGGTCCAAGCCCAATCGTAAGCGGTGCCATTGCTCTTGTCGTCCCGAGATTCTTTTTTGCAAGGATTGCATCGATCAGCGCATCCGGTTTTAATTCAGAAACTGCATCTGCAGCCTCATCAACCAGAATCGGAATTTCTTTTTTATCCCATACTTTCCAGCACTCTGAAATATCTTTGATCAGCCTTCCGGTAACACCCTCAACACTCGATGTTCCGTCATAGACTGCTTCACCAAAAGAAACTCGCCGCCGTATCGCGCTCGGCTTCGCACATTCCATCACCAGAACCTGATATCCGCATTTATAAAGTCTGTGTATCACTCCACTTGCAAGATCCCCACCGCCACGTACGATCAGTGTTGTTTTATGTTTCATCTCAGCTGTCATTCCTTTCATGCATCACTTTTTCTACCGCGTTGACAATATTCTGGTATCCCGTACAGCGGCAGAGATTTCCGGACATTTTTTTCTTGATTTCTTCCCGCGAAAGCTCTTTTCCCTGCTCCAGAAGAACCGTTGCCGACATAATAAAACCCGGTGTACAGAACCCGCACTGCACCGCACCCTCTTCAATAAAAGCTTCCTGGATTCGTGTCAGTTCACCGTTTTTTTCCAGTCCTTCCAGTGTACGGATGTTTTTGCCCTCCGCCCAGACCGCCAGATAAATACAGGAGTCAATGGTTTCACCATCGATGATCACGGTACAAGCGCCGCATTCTCCGACTTCACAGCCTCTCTTTACAGAGGTCAGCCCGAGGTGATTACGCAGCATGTCCAGAAGAGATTCTCTCGGATCAACATACTCCGCTACCTCTTCTCCGTTTACCACACACTGAACAAGCATTTTTTCTTTTTTCATGCTTCTTCACCTCCCATGCCGTTATCTATTCTGGCAAGCTCTACTGTCCGAAGCAGCGCTCTTTTTGCAATTTCTCCACCGATCTGAAGACGGAAATCTCTCGAAGCTCTCCAGGAATCCCTCGGATGGATTTCACCTCGAATACTTTCTTCCAGTTCCTTATAAAGATTCTCATCCAAAGTCCTGCCTTTCAGCTTTTCTTCCGTCTCCACACATCTGTACGGAACCGGTGCTGCCACGCCAAAGGTAATGCGTACATCTTCCAGAATGTTTTTTTCTGTATCAATTTTGCTGACCACACTGCAGCTCAACGTTGCAATATCCATTGCCTTTCGCATCGAATATTTAATATAGTGTCCGTGATATCCTGCATATTCTTTTTTCGGGATCACCACATGGGTAAGTACCTCGCCCGGATGCAGGTCCACACGTCCCGGTCCCAGATAAAATTCCCGTACCGGTACAATCCTGCCTCCGTTTTCATTTGCAATGTGCAGGAGTGAATTGTAGGAAAAAACCGTTGGTACGCTATCAGCACTGACGGCACCATTACAGATATTTCCGCCGATCGTACCGATATTTCGAATCTGCGGACCGCCAACCTGATCAACTGCTTCTCCCAGAACCGGAATATATTTCTGTATGATCGGATCCGCTGTAATATGTGAAAATACTGTTCCTGCGCCAATCAGAATATCCCCGTTCTCATTTCCTGTAATACCTTTAATTTCCTCAATATCCCGGATGGATACCAGAGAAGTGCCCGCCATCCTGCCTTCACGGATTTTGATCAGGACATCACTTCCTCCTGATATGATTCTCGCATCCGGATGTTCTTTCAGAAGCATAACTGCCTCTGATACGGTTTTTGCATTATAGTATTGCTCAATGTCATACATAGTCTGCGCCCCCTCTCAGATCAGTCCTGCTTTTTTGAATCCGTCAATCAGACGCTGTGGCGTCAGTGGATTCTCATTGAATGCCACACCGGTTGCATGAAGTACTGCATTACGGATTGCCGGTGCACTCGGAATTGCCGGTGGCTCCCCAAGTGCTTTATTTCCATATGGTCCCATCGGATCATCCATTTCCACAAAGTCGGCTTTGATGTCCGGCGTATCCAGCATCGTCATCAGTTTATAGTCAAGAAGATTACCATTTAAAGGTCTTCCTGTCTTTTCATCAAGAATCAGCTGTTCACTGATGCCATAGCCCATGCCCATCGACATACCACCATGCACCTGCATTTCGGCAAGCTGTGGATTCAGAAGTTTTCCACTGTCATGTACATTGATGATATGAAGGATCTTTATCTTTCCAAGTTTGATGTCGACTTCAACTTCGGCAAAACAACAGCCGGTTGCAATCGTATTTTTCTTTACCTGTTCAGATACTTCTGCTGTCAGTACAGAAGAATTCGTCAGGCTGTAATAACTTTCTTCTGCCAGTGCAGCAAGTGAAATTGCCTGTTCTTCACCTGCCCAGATCCAGTTATCATGAAGACTTAATTCTCTGGTATCTACCTCCGGCAGTAAAGTCTTTGCATAAGCCAGAATCTTGTCTCTTAAAATTTCTGCGCAGTGTTTCACTGCCGTTCCTGTTACAAAAGACTGTCTGGAAGCATACGCTCCCGTGTCAAACGGGGATACATCGGTATCCTGCACAGTCTGGATGTGTACATGAGCCATATCTGTCTGAAGTGTCTCTGCAACCATCTGTGAAAATACCGTATCCGCTCCCTGTCCGATCTCTGTTGCACCAAGCTGGAGCTGCACACTGCCATCCTGATTCAGTGAAAGACGTGCTCCTGCGATTTCCAGTGAAATCGGCCATACACCGGTTTTATACGAAAACAGAGCCATTCCGACTCCCCGGCGTACCGCTCCTGTCTGCTTTGCATATTTTTTTCTTTTTTCATCCCAGTGAATGTATTCCGCACCCTTTTTCAGACATTCAAAAATACCGTTCGTATTTGCAGCGATCGGTTTCAGATAACGGTCTTCATAATATCCTTCAATTAAGTTTTTCCTGCGGAATTCCAGTGGATCCATGTGGATTGCTTCTGCCACATCATCCATAAAGCTCTCTATTGCGAAGCATACCTGCGGAATTCCATAACCACGCATTGCACCACCTACCGGTGTGTTGGTATAGATCGTATAAGCCTCTCCACGGATATTCGGACAGGCATATTGCAGTCTCCATGAAGTCAGACCGTTCGCCGCAATCGCATGGCCATGTGATGCATAAGCGCCCTGATTGGAATATGAATGCATATCCTTTGCAACAAGTTTTCCTTCTTTATCCACACCTGCGGCAAGATCAAATTCAATAGCATGACGGGTTCTGGTATTGCAGAAAGTTTCTTCTCTGCTGACATCCAGTTTGACCGGTCTGCCGCCCACCTGCGTTGTCAGGAAAGCATTCAGTGGTTCATATAAGACATCCTGCTTATTTCCGAATCCACCTCCGATATATGGCTTGATCACACGGATATTGCCCCACGGGATTCCAAGTGCCTGACCAATGACACGACGCACGATATGCGGAATCTGCGTAGATGTCACAACCACGATCCGTCCTTTTTCCATATAGGCATACGAAATCGGGTTTTCGATATGACAATGCTGTACGATTGGAGTCTTGTATGTACCTTTTACCACCGTTTCGGCTTCTTCCATGCCTTTATCGACATCTCCAATAAAATAATTTGAACGGGCAAGTACGTTATCTTTTTTATCGAAATGAATCGGCGGTTTGCTTCCATACATGGATTTACGCGGATGAATCTCAACCGGATATTCCTCATATTCTACTTTGATCTTTTTCAACGCTCTGGATGCAATAATTTCATCCTCTGCAACAACCGCTGCAATATCATCTCCATAATAGCGCACACGACCGGTCAGCAGATTCCTGTCTGCCACGTCCTGATGTGCCAGTTCCACAGACCATGGATGTCCCGGTGTCGGATAGCAATGATCCGGGACATCATGGAACGTCACAACCTTCACCACCCCTTCCATGATCTCGGCCTCACTTGTATCAATAGATTTTACGATTCCATTTCCAATTGTTGCATGCAGCACTTTCGCCACCAGACATCTTTTCGGAAGTAGATCTTCTGTAAATTTTGCTCTTCCGGTGACTTTCTCATATGCGTCTACACGCGGAACACTTTTTCCAATCATGATTACTCACCTTCTTCATAAAATTTTCTCAATAAAATCTTTTGAATAGAAAAAAGAACTTACCTGTTAAAATACTTCTGTCATTTTACTTCTGTATATATTCCGCGCAGATCATAAATTGCATGCTGTGGACATTTCACCGCGCACATCCCACAGCTTAAACACAGTTCTTCATTGATCACGGCATGATTCTCTGTAACCCGAATGGCACCTGCCGTACAGGTCTTTTCGCAGATACCGCAACCGATACAGCTTACTTCACACTGTTTCTTTGCCGCTGCTCCTTTGCTCTTATTGGAGCATTTTACAACAATATAGTTTGCACACTCATGAATGTGAATGATCTCCTGCGGACAGACTTTTGCACATTTCCCACAGGCAATACATTTCTCCTCATCCACTTCTGCCACACCATATTCATTTAGAAAAATTGCCCCGAATTTACATGCCTGTACGCAGTCGCCACAGCCGATACAGCCGTCTGTACACCCCTTTTCACCTTTTACCGCCCTGCACCCGCCATTACACGCCACAAGGGCTGCACGGTATGGAAATCTTTTTTTCACAGCCATATCACCACTTCCTTTCGTATGGTGTATCTGCAAGCGGCAGACTGTATCTCCGCACTCCATCATAACGGAAATAAGCATCTGCAATCGCCGGTGCTGTAGGAATCGAAGTAATTTCTCCGATACCGATTGCGCCACATGCTACATTTAATCCCGGCTTATCTACAACAATTGCTTTGATCTTCGGAACTTCATGAGCGCGGAACAATCCGAGTGACCCATATTTCTGGATTGGCCTGCAGTTTTCATCAATCGGATATTTTTCTCTGAGTGCATATCCCATCGACATTACAACACCACCTTCAATCTGACCTTCGCAGGACAGCGGATTGACTGCTTTACCGACATCATGTGCCGCAACAATATGTTCCAGCTCACCGGTCTTTTTATCCAGTATGCACATCTGCGTTGCATATCCATATGCTACATGTGAAACCGGATTCGGTACATTGGCTCCAAGTGGATCTGTCTTTGCAAGATATTCTCCGTAATACACGTTTCCCTTCATATCACTCAAACTTTTCCCCGTTTTTCGGTCTTCCATCAGCTTTTCACAGGCTCTCCGGCATGCTTCTCCGGTGATCAGTGTCTGTCTCGAGCCGGACGTTGTACCGGAATCCGGTGCGATCCAGGTATTGCTTCTTTCGTATACAATATCCTGATGTTTCAGATCTGTATTGGTCACAACCATCTGTACAAGAACTGTACCGAGTCCCTGACCGATGCAGGATGCTCCGGAATAAATATGCAGCTTCTCATCGTCTTCTACGATCAGCTTCACACGTCCGGTATCCGGGATGCCAACGCCGACACCGGCATTTTTCATTGCACATCCGATTCCGACCGGTTTGCCCTCTGCCAGAGCCGCTTCATAATCTTCCTTAACCGCCTCCAGTGTCTCAATAAGACCGGTAGACTCATCTACGATCTGACCATTCGGAAGCACTTCTCCCGGACGTATCGCATTGCGGTAACGAATTTCCCACGGTGTGATTCCCACTTTATCTGCCATCATATTCAGAAGTGTTTCTGTTGCAAAACAGGTCTGGGTGACACCAAATCCGCGAAAAGCACCCGCCGGCGGATTATTTGTATAGTAGGCAGTCCCTTCAATTTCGAAATTCTCATAATGATATGGTCCTGCCGCATGCGTACAGGCACGTTCGAGCACAGGTCCGCCAAGAGATGCATATGCTCCGGTATCAGAAAATACAGTAGCTTTTACTCCCATGATATTTCCATGTTCATCACATCCCATTGTCATATCCATATAGAACGGATGACGTTTCGGATGCACCAGAAGGGACTCTGCCCTGGTCAGTTTTACTTTGACCGGTTTTTTCGTCACATAAGTAAGAAGTGCTGCCAGATGCTGAACCGTCATATCTTCTTTTCCACCAAATCCGCCTCCGACCAGTGCATTCTGCACTTTTACTTTGTCCGTTCCAAGAACAAGGGAACATTCATGCAGTGTCTGGTGTGCAGACTGATCCGTCGAATAAATAAATACATCTCCGTCTTCATCATAAAATGCAACCGCGCATTCCGGTTCCAGAAAAGCATGTTCTGTCCACGGTGTCTCAAAGTGACGTGAAATCACATATTTAGAATTGTGAATAGCTTCTTCTGCATTTCCACGGCTGATATGTTTATGCGCACAGATATTATTTTCTTCTTCGTCAAACACCTTGTGTGCGTCCGGTGCAGCCGCCTCTTCAATCGTGTGTACAGGTGGCAGTACTTCGTATTCTACTTTTATCAGTTTCTTTGCTTTTTCCGCTGTTTCTCTGTCCTTCGCAGCAACCAGTGCAAGCGCATCTCCAAGATAATGTGTAAGGCCACCGACCGGAATCAGCGTATACTGATCATGTTTCAGATGTCCGATCTTGTTCTCTCCCGGTATATCTTCAGCAGTCACAACAGCTTCCACACCATCAAGTGCTCTGGCTTTGGATGTATCAATAGAAAGGACTCTGGCACGCGCATATTTACTTCGAAGTGCTGCTCCATAAAGCATCCCATCAAGATAAAAATCATCCGGATATTTACCGGCTCCAAGCACTTTTTCTTCTACATCGATCCTTGCAACACGGTTTCCAAGTGTCCAGTTCTGATCTCCATCATCCGGAATGACACCAGTATCCAGAATTTTTGCTGCAATTCGAACTGCATCCATAATCTTTACATAACCGGTACAGCGGCAATAGTTATTTCGCAATGCATACCGAATCTCATCATCAGAGGGCTTTTTATTTACGTCCAGAAGCACCTTTGTACACATCACCATTCCCGGGATGCAAAAACCGCACTGTACAGCTCCCGCCTTTCCGTATGCATAGGTGTAAACCTGTTTTTCCCATTCAGTCAGTCCTTCCACTGTGATCACTTCTCTGCCATCCAGTGAATCCGTATCCGGAACACATGCCTTACAGGTCTTTCCGTCAATGATCACGGTACAGGCTCCACATGCACCTTCACTGCATCCATCCTTTACAGAAGTCAGATGAAGCTCATCCCGCAGAAATCGTAACAGTTTTTGATTTTTTTCAGTCTGAACAGTCCTGCCGTTCACCTTAAATGTTGCCATAGCGGCTCTCCTTTTCACTACTTATATGATATCTGCGGATTTTTCAGTATGCATTTCCCTGATATCACATAAGCAGATATGTATAATCGTCAATCACAGTACACATCAGTTTGCCGAGATCCTCACCAAGCATTTCTGATGGCTGGTCAGCTTTTACTTTTTCCTGTCTGTCTCCGATACGTACCAGTACCTCTTTTGTTCTGGCATCAAGTACAGTAAATCCGTTATTTGTACTGTCTTTCATGTCTTCTTCAGTTGCAAACAATGTAAATTTGTCTTTATACGGCGCACCTGCATACTGACAGAAAGAGCGACAGTTTCCACATTCATTGCACATATAATCTACGTGAAGAATCTGCAAAAGTTCCATCTCCGGCACTTCGATCAGCACATTTGCACGGTTTGGACATACGTCTGCACAGTTTCCACAGACACGTTTATGTCCGGTAAATTCTTTCTTTTCTCCAACACCATTCTTTTTCAGGCAGTCAAGAAGAGGTGATTTTTCTTCAGTTTGTTTAGCTGCCGCTTTTTTGACTGTTTTTTGATAATGTGCATCTGTAAGTGAATCCTCTGCAAGTTTCTTCAGTGTTTCAACCTGAACCTCTCCACATTTTCCGATTTCACAGGTATCTGCTTTCTCGGCAATACGCGTCAGCCATTTGTATCCGCCCGGTTTCAGAAGTACCGTTGCAACTGTAACCGGCCAGATGCCGCAGCCCACGATCTGATCAATGTTTTTCTGATCCGCCCCTCCCGAGAAAGACATCGGAAGTTTTCCGTCAAAAGATTCCGCCAGACGTGCCGCAACTGAAATAGAGAGCGGGAACAACGCCTTTCCGGACATGTACATTTCTTCTCCCGGAAGTTCCTGGCGCTTAATATCAACAGGAAATGTATTGGTCAGCTTCACCCCGAAAGAAAGTCCTTCCTGTGAAGCGGTTTCCAGCAGACGTTTCAGCATCGGAACTGCGTCCTCATACTGCAGGTCATCTTTGAAATGGAAATCTGTAAATGCCATATAATCATAGCCAAGATCATCCATTGCCTTTCTCACAAATTCATAGCCGAGAAGTGTCGGATTGCATTTTACGTAAGTGTTGATATGTTTTTCTTTTAGAAGATATGTCACTATATTTTCAATTTCCTGCGGCGGACATCCGTGCATTGTGGAAAGTGTGATCGAATTACAGATTTCTGCAGGGATCGCTTCGATATCTTCTTTAGTCACATGTTCAAAAAGACTGATATGCTCCAGAAGCCACTGTTTACATTCTTTGAAGATTGCCGTATCTCCGGCATCTTTCAGTCCTTCAATAAAGGCATCGATCTTTTTGTCTTTGATGCCTTCAAGGTTATAGCCACAGGACATATTAAACTGGAATCCGTCCGGGCTTCCAATGCCAAATTCTTTTGCAATCACATGAATAAGAATCCAGCCTTTAATATATTCTTCCATTGCCTGCGGTACATAAAGTTCCGTCGACCATTCACAGTTGTATGCTTCATCTTCTGCCACGATACATGGCTTCGGGATGCATGCAGAAAGCTCCGGTCCATCCATTTTCTGCACAGTTTTTAATTCAAAAAATCTGGCACCTGCGACATATGCAGCCACAAGATTCTGTGCAAGCTGTGTATGTGGACCTGCTGCCGGCCCCACCGGATTTTCAAGTTTTCTTCCGAATATTTCGATTGTTTTTGACTGATCAGCCACATAAGCTTTCTGAATGCCAAACACCTGACCTGTTTTTTTATATTCATTCAAGATCCATTCCGTCAGCTGTCCGAATGGAATGCTTTTCATAATATCACTCATATTGTATCCTCCCTGAATTCCTTCCTCATCTCATCAGAAAAATAAATGTTACTGTTCAAAGGTAATATTAAGCGTTGATATCCTCAGCCAGTTCTTTTGCCGCCTGACGGCAGTCTGACATAATCTTTTCCTCATCACACACCAGCACTTCACGGTCTTTCATCAGAATTTCTCCGTTACATACGGTTGTCTGTACCATACTTCCGTTTACCCCAAACAGAAGATGGCTGTTGCAGTTGGACGCATCCATCGGTGTCAGCGGATCGTAATCGATCACGATCACATCGGCAGCGGCTCCCACTTTCAGAATACCAAGAGGTTTCTTAAAATAACGATTCGCAATCTTTGCATTTCCCTCAAACAGCATCTGCGGAATTTCACTCCATGCTGCCGTCGGATCGCAGAGATGGTGTTTGTGAAGGATATTTGCCACTTTCCAGGACTCCATCATATCATGGGTATATCCGTCTGTACCAAGACCGGTCAGAATGCCCTTGTGTACCAGTTCCATCGTCGGAGGACATCCACAGGCATTCCCCATATTCGATTCCGGATTGTGCACTACCATTGTATCTGTCTCTTTGATCAGATCCATCTCGTGTTCATTGATATAAATACAGTGTCCGAGAAGAGTCTTCGGACCAAGAATATTCCAGTCATAAAGGCGGTCGACGATACGTTTGCTGTGTTCTTTCAGACACTGGTGCAGATCATAAATCCCCTCTGCCACATGGATATGATATCCAACCCCTTCCGGTTTCAGTTCATTACAAAGTGCCATCGTCTCATCAGAGATTGTAAAAGATGCATGCATTCCCATCATGGCAGCCAGCATATCACTGTCATCTTCGCTCGCATGCCGGATAAAGTTTACATTCTCCATCACAGATTCCCGTGATTTTTCCATTCCATCTCTATCAGAGATTTCATAACAAAGGCAGGTACGGACTCCAAGATCTTTTGCCGCTTCTTCAATCATATATAACGAGCCTTCAATATGCCCAAAACTTGCATGATGGTCAAATACCGTCGTAACACCATTCTTTATAGAATCAATGTATGTCGCATACGCGGAAAGCTTCGTCTGTTCCAGTGTCAGATGACGGTCGATGTTCCACCACATCCCATCCAGAATATCCAGGAAACCTTTCGGGTTATACCCTTTGACGCTTAATCCCCGCGCAAATGCACTGTAAATATGTTCATGTACATTAATAAATGCCGGCATGATAATTCCACCGTGCGCATCTGTAAATTCCGCATCCGGATATGTATTCTTTACTTTTTCTGTTGTACCCACCATGATTATGGTGTTCCCGTCCATTGCCACTGCACCATTTTCGTAAAAAGCATTGGATGCGTCCCGTGTAATCATTCTTCCGTTTCCGATAATCCGCATATACGTCCTCCCTGCCTTGTGAAATTTTTCCAATCCACAGCAAAATTTCCCATAAGTTTTCGGTGTTTTATACTATATAATGTAACATATTTTCTATATTATTTCAACCTGATTTGCAATTTCCTTTTGGTATTCAAATTTTTTTTGTATATTTTAAATAAAAAAACGACGGAACAAAATTCTGCTCCGTCGCTGTTTTTACTATATCATATTTTTGTTCTTCTGAAAAGCTATTTTCGTTCTTCCAGAAGCTTCAGATTTCTCCTGTCTTTTTTCCAGAGAACAGGATCAAGTTCCACAAGATAGCCACATCCATTACCGACATGCCACTCATAAAATTCTTTTTTAGGAAGTGCGTATTGCTCCATAATATTCATGATCGTGCCTCCATGCACAACCAGTGCTGCCTCCGTAATTTCTTCCCGTATGCATGCAGACACCGCTCTCTGAAACCCTTCCAGATTACGAGTCGCACATTCGTCTTTGCTTTCACCACCCGGAAAGGCCAGTATTCCATTGCTGTCTATCCACGCCTGATAGCGTGGATCACCGGAAAGTTCTTTATAATTTTTATTTTCAAATTCTCCAAAATCACATTCTGCAAGCTGGTCAATAATCCGGACTTTCGGATCACCAAACAGAATTGCCGCCGTCTCAAGACAACGCTTAAGCGGACTGACAAATACCGCCTGCGGCTTCGGATATGTAAACTTTCCGAGCAGTTCTCTGCCTTCCTCACACAGTGGTTCGTCTGTCACTCCGATATAACGCTGATATCGGTTTCCCTCCGTCATTCCATGACGGATCAGCCAGATCTTAAGCATCTTTGATCACCGTCCCTATTCCACATACAACTCTCATCACCTGCGTGCTGTATGCGGCAAGCTTCGTACATACTCTGCCAACTGCTTCACGATACGCCCGATCAAATGGATCAATGGGTACAATGCCATATCCCACTTCATCTGATACAAGAACTACCTGCGGATTGACCTGAATCAGTCGCTCTGCAAGTTTGCTGACATCATTTCCGATTTGCATCTCTTTTCGAATAAATTCATGAAAACACAGGATCCCCTGTGCTGATGCGATCTTCTCCCAGTCAGCATCCGCACCGTTTATCCAGTCAATATCCGGATATATTTTTTTTGCCAGAAGTGTTTTTCCCTGAAACGCTCCCCCTATGATCATCTTCATATTTTTACCCTCACACCTTATAGAGCATCATAACCACCGCCAGCGCCAGAAGCATCCATATCTCACAAAGGCATAGAAAATATCCCGAAAGATCTCCGGTCGTACCGCCGAAATATTTCATCGCCTTATGTCTGTAAAATGCAAATACCAGCAGGGCTGTCCCCAACATGGAAACGCCCCATACCGGCTGTATCCAGATCATCACTGCCGCCAGGATCACAAGATAGATCACCAGTATATTATGCACTTTTTTATCTTCTGCCTTACGAGAAAACTCTGCAACCGTACCACTTGCATTCGCCTTTGGCAACGTGATCACACCAATTCCGGAAAGGCATCTGGAAACCATATAGCTGCACGCAAGAAGATACATTGCCGTCCGGTTATCCACTTCCGTGATCTGCATCATTGTCCCAAACAATACAAGAAAATACACACATGCCGTAATAACTGCAAATGCACCCGCATGTGAATCTTTGAGAATCTCCAGACGTTTTTCCCTGTCACGCCAGGAACTTAAGGCATCTGAAGTATCCAGAAGTCCGTCTATATGAATTCCACCGGTGAGGATCACCGGCACAAGAACCAGTACCATTGCCGTAAATGAATTTCCGAACCCCAGATATCTGCAGATCCATTCTGCCACCAGAAATACAATGCCGATTGCCGTTCCGATGAACGGAAAAAAACAAAGCATATATTTCATATTCTCTTCTGTCCACTCTGCCTGTGGCACCGGAATCTTTGAAAACATGGAAAATGCAATTTTGAAGCTGTTCCAGAGACTTTTCATCAGTGAACTTCCCTCCTGTTCGTATCAGAAAATGTATATTTTTTGTGATATACAGGAATTCCATACACCACTTCTGCAACTTCATCCGCCATATCTGCAAGTTTCTGATTGATCTTGCCGAGATATTCCTGATAAAGCTTTGTATCCCCCTGATATTCTTCTGTTTCCGAAAAGATCTCATTTGTTACGATCACAAGATTTTGGGTCTGTTTTTGCAGAAATTCTACACCTCCGATTACTGCTTCTACCGTATTTTCGTGCGCACCGTTTTCCTGAAACATCTCATTCGCCACCAGATTAGACATACACTCCAGAAGAACCGTACTGCCTTCCGGAATCGCAGCCCGGACAAGTCCGGTGTAACACTCCAGGGTATCAAACCCTTTACCCTGTCGCATAGCCTGATGACGCTTCACACGCTTTTTGCTCTCTTCGTCAAACGGGTACATAGTCGCTATATATATACGCCTGGCATTTCCGAAAGACACAATACAATCTTCCGCGAAGGAAGATTTTCCACTGCCGCTTCCGCCGGTTACAAGAATCATCATGTTTATACAAGCTCCTTATACTGTTCCACATGGATATCCTCAAATGTACTCATCGATTCATAAACGGCAACTCCCATATCGAGGAACGGAAACAGTGCCACAGCTCCGCTGCCTTCTCCGAGGCACATTTCTCCATGAAGTACAGCTTCCTTGCCAAGTGCTTCGAGAATCAGATGCGCCGCCGGTTCTTTTGATACATGAGATGCAATCATATAGTCTCCCGCCTGCGGACAGATACGCTGTGCGATCAATGCTGCCACACAGGAGATAAATCCGTCAATCACAACCGGCACACCGAGAGCTGCTCCACCCAGAAACATACCTGCCATACCGGCAATATCAAATCCTCCGACCTTTGCCAGTACATCGATTGCATCTTTCGGATCAGGCCGGTTGACTGCAATTGCTTTTTTGATTGCATGTATCTTACGGTCCAGTCCGTCTCCGGAAAGACCTGCACCGCGTCCCGTCATTTCTTCAGCCGGACGGTTCAGAAGCACAGATGCTACCGCACTGCTAGTCGTCGTATTTCCGATTCCCATTTCTCCCGTCGCCAGAAGGCCGTAACCGTCTTCTTTCAGACGACGCACCATTTCAATGCCTGCCTCCAGTGCCTGCACTGCCTGTTCTCTTGTCATGGCAGGCTCCTTTGTCATATTTGCTGTTCCACATGCAACTTTCAGATCTGTCGATACCCTTGTATCTACTGTCATACCAATATCGACCGGAATGACTTTGGTTCCGCACTGTCTGCTCATCACACACGCCGAGGTATCTCCGGAAAGGAAATTTTCCGCAACGATTGCTGTCACTTCCTGTCCGGTCTGGGTCACTCCCTCTTCTACCACACCATTATCTGCACACATCGGAACCAACGCGCGCTTTTTTATATGAATATCAGGATCTCCGGTAATTCCTGCGATCTGAATGACCAGTTTTTCCATTTTACCAAGAGAATGCAGCGGTTTTGCAATGCTGTCCCATCGTTTTGCCGCAATCTTCATTGCTCTTTCATCTAATGGTTTTATCTGAACAAGAGTTTCTTCCAATGTCATTTTGTTTTCCATCTCCCACTTCTCTTTTGCATATGCTATAATGCTTATTTTCCTGTAGTAAATACAAAGAATTTACTGAATATGTAGTTCAGCGCCAGTACGATAAACTGAGTACAGAATTTTCCAACCATTCCATTCATTCCCATTACTTCAACAAGCAGCCATACTCCACCAACTTCAATCACCATCGTCAGAAGTCTTGCACTTACAAATTTGCAAAACGGCTGTATATGGTCTTTCAGTGTCTCACATTTATCCTGAAATACATATTTTGAATTAACTACATATGCAAAGATGATTGCCACAACAATTGATATCACATTTGCGATATTCAAATTTACATGACAGATATTCCAAAATATATAAAAACATACAAGATTCACTAAAGTCGTGCATCCGCCAAAAAATATGTATCTGACCACATCATTTCCATACAGGCGAAGAACCAGGTCTTTGATTTTTTTCATTGCTTTCTCCTCTTATGCATCATCTCTGACAGAATCTGTCACGTCTTTGTTTCCACGAACAATCTGAGACACTATATATCTCGGACGACGTTTGACTTCTTCGTAAATTTTTGCAAGATAATAGCCAATCACTCCAAGGCTCAGCATGATCGCACTGCCGATCAGAAGAAGCAGTAAAATCGTCGTTGTATATCCTTCAATTGCATGTCCCCGGAAGTACTGAATCAATGAATAAATGATCATGAGCAGTGAACAGCCAAAGCAAATACATCCGCCAACTGTTACAAACTGAAGCGGAGCCGTCGTAAATGCAACGATATTCGTAAAAGCATATTTGATCAGCGAGCCGGTAGACCACTTCGATTCACCAGCTTCACGTTCATGAACTTCAAACTCCACATATGCAGTCTTATATCCTACCCATGATGAGGTTGCGCGGAAAAACATATTTCTTTCCGGAAGAGAAAGAATACTGTTTACCACTCTTCGATCCATCATTTTGAAATCGGAGGTATTCTGCATATCCACCTTTGTTGCCTTAGACATGATGCCATAGAAAAATCCCGCACACTTCTTATGGATAATACTCTCATTTCCACGGCTTTTCTTAATGCCCTCAATGACTTCGTAGCCTTCTTCCCATTTTCGGTACATCTCAATCAGTGTTTCCGCCGGATGCTGCAGATCGCAGTCCATAACAGCTACCACATCTCCTGTTGCCTGTGCCATTCCGGCAAAAACAGCCGCTTCTTTCCCGAAATTACGTGAAAAATGCACCCCGAGAATGTTCGGATCTTTTTCTCCGGCTTTTAATATTTCATCCCATGTATGGTCTTTAGATCCATCATTTACAAGAACCAACTCATATGAAATTCCTGCCCCGGACAGAACTTCATGAAGAACCCTGCATGTTTTCCCAACCATCAGTTCCTCATTATAAGCCGGAAGTACGACAGATAATCTACTCATGTTTTTTCTTTCCTCTTTTCTTTTTGTAAACTAACACCACACAAATGTAGCACAATATCCCTGCACAAGTCAAGATAAGTCCTGCTTTCAGATATGGTGTGCAGTATGTGAGACGGATCTCATGTGCCCCTTTCTTAAGTTCCAGTGCCATATACATGGTGTTTGCCTGTTTTAACTCTGTTTTCTGACCGTCTACATAAGCCTGAAAACCTTTGCTGTAAGGCAGCGAAATCACAAGGACCTTATCTTTTGATACAGAAACATTTCCTGTAAGTTCATGATTCTTTATCTCAACATTTTCTAGACTCTCCGCCCTCAATTTAGTTGTCTGACTCTCTATATTTTCTATTGGCTGACATACAACTTTCATATTTTTATATGAATATACACCTGTATTTTCAAAGGTGAGCGTAATGGACTTCTTTCCCTTTACACTGTAACCGGTATTACACAGAAAATCTGATCGCCCGCTGTACGCATTGTATTTGTCTGTAAAAATACTGATTGTCTTGTCAAGAAATTGTCCGGTAACATCAATATATGCCTTCTGACTTTCTTTCCAGTATCTCCACTTACTGTTTTCGTATTTAACTTTTTTCTGCTCGTAGAGTGTCATTTTGTTCCATTTCTTATCACTGATCAGCTCACGTGGTGAAAGTGCCTCATAGTCAACGCCTTCTGTAATAAGATATGTTTCACATTCATCCAGCCCGTCGAAAACCAGTTTTGCCTGTGCATTTTCCTTTGTAATGATCAGTTTCCCATCTTTTTCTCTGCAGCCTGAACCTGTCACCAGTTTATACGACACTTCTCTGTCATTTAATTCCGGTGTTGTTTCCGGTACTGCGCTGTCTGCCAGTACCACTCCCTGCAACAAAGCCTGCTGCTTTTCAACAGTCGACATTTTCGCATATTTTTTTTCTGGAATATAGGAATCATAAGTATATCCTATTGGAAGTGCATTTTTGCATTCATATGCGCGATATAATCTATCCTTTTTTTCCGCTTCTGCTGCAAGTGTATCATATCCATACGGCAAATACTCTTCTTCGCCGGCTTTTACTACAAAATATTTTACTGCTGCAAGACGATCCAGAATCGTTCTGCTGTCCAGATTCTCGTAATGATAATCCCATGGTGTATTCAGGTCGACCTCATTAAAAAAGTTCGTGATATCTCCACTTGCTACGCTGAAATAGTAAGAAGTACTGTTTGTACCTGTCTGCATGGAAGAATTTTCATAGCTGTGTGTTCCCATCTGGTCATAACGATAAACTGATTCATCTCCTGTTTTCAGTACCGCAAGATCCGTCCCTGTTTCCAGTTTGTCCAGTGCTTCTCCCTGATCTGAAAACTCCGAAAGATAATCTTTTTCGTACGAATACTGATAATACATATTAAAGAGGATACCCGCAATTAAAAAGCCGCCTGTCATCAGCATCAGATTTTTTCTTTTTGTAAATACTGCGCCAAATGATAATACAGTAAATGTCGCCAGTACCAGTAAAAGAACCGCCACCAGATTTCTCTGTGTTCTTGCCGCATCCGGCAAAAGTGCCAGTACACAATATCCCATCAGAAAAACAAAAATTGTACGTTTTTCTTTTAATGAAAGATTAAACAATTCCGGATATATCTTCACAAAAATATATGCCATAAGCATACCATATGCCCATATCCAGCGATTGGAAACATAAGAAAATCCATTAAATACATGCCCCGCAAATGGAAACAGCAAAAAGAGATTTATCAGAATAAATCCTGTTTTTAACGTTCTGTATTTCTTTTTCTTCGCAAACAAAACAAATATTCCGGTCATTGAAACTGCTGAGAATCCGGCAACTCCCCACTGGATCATGTTCTCACCGATCAGACAGCTCAGATATTTCTGGTAGTACACTTTGTCATACAACAATGGTACATAGTTCTCTGCCTTAAAACGGTCTGTTCCCAATACCGGAAAAATAACCGGAAGCAATATGACTGCCGCAATCAGAACGGCTATTATGGAATATATTGCAAAAACACCCAACCATTTTCCGACATTTTTTAAGGAATGAACTCCAAACTGTTCAAAATACCGGAACACGGCATACAAAACCATAAAAATACCCAACATGTAAAAAAAGTAAAAATTGGATAATCCGGCTACCGCCACTGACCAGATAAACAAATATGGTTTTTCTTTTTTGTATATCTTGTCAATTCCCATAAGGATCAACGGCAGATAGATCATCGGGTTTGAAAAATATGGATGTTTCATGGCTGCATAAATTGTCCAGCCCGCAAAGATATAGATCATGCATCCCATAAAAGTTGCCTGTCTGCTGTTTTTGTGATAAAAACAGTATCTGCTGAACGCAATTCCAGCCAGGTAGATTCTCAAAAAGATCAGGAATTCATATAAGATCTCAGTTTTGGAAGAGGGACAAAACACTGCCAGCAACGTCAACGGATCTCCAATGACATAATAATTCAATGTCGTCAGGATATCCGAACCATAGCCAATATGGAGATCCCACATTGGTATCGAAAAACGATGTTCTACAAATATCGTATATAAAATTCCTCTGAGATATCTTCCATAGTATGCCAGGGAATTCAAATGCTGCGGCACTCCGTCATGGCTCCACACAAGAGACTTTCCATTCAGATAAAATCTCAGATAGAGAAAAAAAGCGATCAGCAGAAATGCCACCGTATATACAATATAAAATTCCGTATTTTTGCTATTTGTACTTCTGTTACTTCTTTTGTTTTTTCTATTTTGTATGTTCATATTCTCTCTTATAAATTTTATGTTATATTTAATGCAAAAAGCCGCGGTACAAAAGTACCGCGGCTATATCTCTGAATTATTCCGTCACTGCACGCAGTAAGAATTATTCTTCTTCGCCGTACATTGCTACCAGTTTATTCAGATATGCATATCTAGCTTTTGCTTCAGACTCATTCTTAGCAAACAGTCTTGCAGCTTTTTCAGGATTCTGACGCTGTAAGGAGTTGTAACGAACTTCGCCGTTCAGGAAGTCCATGTAGTTCTCCATATCCGGTGTCTTGGAATCCAGAGCAAACTTCTTGTCTGCTGCCGGGTTGAAGCGGAAGTTGTGCCAGTATCCACACTTAACTGCCAGTTCTTCTTCTGTCTGAGCTTTTGCCATACCCTTCTTGATACCATGGTTGATACATGGAGCGTATGCAATGATCAGAGACGGTCCCGGATATGCTTCTGCTTCAGCGATTGCTTTAACAGTCTGGTTGAAGTCAGCACCCATAGAAATCTGTGCTACGTATACATAGCCATAGCTCATTGCGATGGAAGCCATATCTTTCTTCTTGGTTTCTTTACCGCCTGCTGCGAACTGAGCGATTGCACCTGTAGGTGTAGATTTAGAGGACTGTCCGCCTGTGTTAGAATAAACCTCTGTATCGAATACCATAACGTTGATGTCACGTCCGCTTGCGAGAACATGGTCAACACCACCGAATCCGATATCATAAGCCCATCCGTCACCACCGAAGATCCACTGGGATTTCTTGGACAGATAATCTTTCTGAGTAAGGATTTCTTTAGCAGCGTCACATCCGCATGCTTCCAGAGCAGCGATGAGTTTGTCTGTTGCTGCACCGTTTGTTGCTCCAACAGAGAATGTATCCAGCCATTCCTGACCAGCTTCTTTAACTGCTTCATCTTTGCCTTCTGCTACAACAGCTTCAACTTTTGCTTTGAGGCCATCACGGATAGCTCTCTGAGCAAGAAGCATACCATAACCAAACTCAGCGTTGTCTTCGAACAGTGAGTTAGCCCATGCAGGACCCTGTCCTTTAGCGTTGGTTGTGTATGGTGTAGACGGTGAAGAGTTACCCCAGATAGAGGAACATCCTGTAGCATTTGCAATGTACATTCTGTCACCAAACAGCTGTGTGATCAGTTTTGCGTAAGGTGTTTCACCACAACCTGCACATGCTCCGGAGAACTCAAGCAGAGGCTGTTTGAACTGACTTCCCTTAACAGTTGTTTCTTTGAATTTAGCAATAACGTCTTCTTTGATCGGAAGCTCTCTTCCATAATCGAAGAATTTCTGAAGTCCTGCATTTGCTTCCATGTTTTCCATAGCAAGGGCTTTTGCACCTTTCTTGCCCGGGCAGACATTTGCACAGGAACCACATCCTGTACAGTCATAAGCTGATACAGTCATGGTGAATTTGTAATCTTTCATACCAGTCATCGGAAGAGTAGCAATTCCTTCCGGAGCGTTTGCTGCTTCTTCTTCTGTCAGTGCTACCGGACGGATTGCTGCGTGTGGGCAGACATATGCACAACGGTTACACTGGATACAGTTTTCTGGCTGCCATACCGGTACATTTACTGCGATACCACGTTTTTCGTATGCGGCTGTTCCGGATGGTGTAGTACCATCAACATATTCTGTAAATGCAGATACAGGAAGTGTGTTACCTTCCTGTGCATTGATCTTGCACTGGATGTTGTTTACGAAGTCCTGAGCTTCCTGAGCGCCGTGAGTTGCATGAGCCATGAAGAGGCCTTCATCTTCTGCATCTTTCCAGCTTTCCGGAACTTTAACTTCTACAACCTGTTTTGCACCTGCATCGATAGCTGCCCAGTTCTTCTGAACAACGTCATCACCCTTACGTCCGTAAGTAGCTTTTGCAGCTGCTTTCATCAGTTCGATAGCCTGATCTTCCGGAATGATTCCTGTAAGTTTGAAGAATGCAGACTGGAGGATTGTATTGATACGTGTTGGTCCCATGCCGGTCTCAATACCGATCTTCACACCGTCGATGGTGTAGAATTTGATATTGTGGTTGGCAATGAATGCTTTAACCTGTCCCGGAAGATGTTTCTCAAGACCTTCCATATCCCATGCACAGTTAAGAAGGAATGTACCACCATCAACAAGTTCCTGAACCATGTTGTATTTATTTACATAAGACGGATTATGACATGCAACAAAGTTTGCCTTATGGATCAGGTATGTAGATTTGATTGGTTTCTTACCAAAACGAAGGTGAGACATTGTAACACCGCCGGATTTCTTGGAGTCATAATCGAAGTAAGCCTGAGCATACATGTCTGTGTTGTCACCGATAATCTTGATGGAGTTCTTGTTAGCACCTACAGTACCGTCAGCTCCAAGACCCCAGAACTTACAGTTTGTAGTTCCTTCTGGTGTTGTAACAATCGGAGCACCTGTTTCAAGAGAAAGGTTTGTAACATCATCAACGATACCGATTGTGAATTTTTCTTTTGTTGTGTTCTCATATACTGCAACGATCTGTGCCGGTGTAGTATCTTTGGAACCAAGACCATAACGTCCTGTAAAGATCTTAACATCTTTAAACTTGCTGTCTTTTAATGCAGCAACAACGTCAAG
>ERZ1034984.172-NODE-172-length-71447-cov-8.168184_pt1 | contig 71447 bp, 53 predicted proteins | sample MGYA00520589_ERZ1034984 | MGnify/ENA primary metagenome ERZ1034984 (study PRJEB33766, sample SAMN09781790) | gut metagenome | biome: gut microbiome | host: Homo sapiens | place: Madagascar | study: EMG produced TPA metagenomics assembly of the PRJNA485056 data set...
GCGGAAGAGGCACCTGGGAGAGGGGGGCCCGAGAGGGTCCCCCTCTTTCGTTTGCGGGGCTTCTCGGGACCCCGCGAAGGCAGACGGGCCGCCGGCCCCCTCGGGGGCGGGGGGCCTTTTTGTCTTTTGTTATGCAAGCGCTTCGCTTAGCCCCTTGCGCGGTTGAGGGCGCGGTACCAGCCATCGAGGCTTTGCTGGCGGAGCTCTGCGGCTAGCTCGGGCTTGAAGCGGGTTGCCTGAACGGCGTTTACGCGAAGGCTGTCCAGGTCTTTCCAGTAGCCTGCATTGAGGCCTGCAAGGTAGGCGGCTCCTAGTGCGGTGACCTCGGCTGTTTTGGGCCTGACCACGGGACGCTGCAGAAGGCCGGCCTGCCAGACCATCGTGAAGCGGTTCTGCGACCCGCCGCCGTCCACTGCTAGCTCCTCGATGTCACAGGGGAAGTCGTTGCGCATGGCTTCGAGGACGTCGTATGCCTGGTAGGCGATGCTCTCCAGGGCCGCTCGGGCGAGATGTGCGCGTGTGCAGCCGCGTGTGAGACCGCAAATCAGGCCTCGTGCCTCTGCGTCCCACCAAGGGGCGCCAAGGCCTGTGAATGCGGGGACAAGATAGGTTCCAGCGGTGTCTGGCACACTGAGGGCAAGCTCCTCGGTTTCGCTTGCATCTTTAATGAGCCCCAGCTCGTCGCGAAGCCATTGGACGGTGGAACCTGCGTTGAAGACGGATCCTTCCAAGGCATAACGCAACTCGCCCTTGGTGCTTGCGGCAACGGTTGTGACCAGGCCGTTCTTTGAGGGCACGGCATGGGTGCCGGTGTTCATGAGGATAAAGCAGCCAGTGCCGTAGGTTGCCTTGGCCTGGCCTTCCTCAAAGCAGCAATGTCCGAATAGAGACGCTTGTTGATCGCCTGCGACACCCAGGATGGGCGGTTGCAGGCGCATGATATCCTGACTAACCTGGCCATAGTCGCCCATTGACTCTTTGACCTCAGGCAAGATGGCGCGCGGAATGGTAAACAGGTCGAGAAGCTCGTCATCCCAATCCATGGTGTGGATGTTGAAGAGCATCGTGCGGCTCGCGTTGGTGCGGTCAGTGGCATGGACTGCGCCTTCGGTGAGGTTCCAGATGAGCCAGCAATCGATGGTGCCACAGGCAAGTTGCCCCGCCTCGGCGCGCTCGCGCGCTCCGGAGACGTTGTCGAGAATCCAGGCGATTTTGCTTGCCGAGAAGTAGGGGTCGAGCACGAGGCCAGTCTTTTGCGCGATGAGATCGCTCAAGCCACGTTCCCGCATGCTTGCAATAATGGGCTCTGTTCGTCTGCATTGCCATACGATGGCATTGGAGATGGGCTCGCCAGTGTGCCTGTCCCAAACAACGACTGTCTCGCGTTGGTTCGTGATGCCAACAGCTGCGATGCGGTCCGAGTGGATGCCGCTTGCAAACTGAACCTCGGAGATAGTTGAGACCTGCTTGGCGAGTATCTCTCGGGCATCATGTTCGACCCAGCCAGGTTGGGGGTAATGCTGGGTGATGGGCTGGCTTGCCTGAGCGACGGGGGCGCCGTGTGTATCGAACAAGATGGAACGCACTGAGGTCGTTCCGGAATCGAGCGCGAGGATGTAGGTGTCATCTGAACAGGTCGTTTGATGCATGGGACCTCCTCTTATGATGTGGTTGACGTTGACTTTTTCGGTAGCTGCCTGAGAAGGCCTACCTCGAGGATGAATGTCGCGACGATGCAGACGCTCGACAGAAGTGGGAGCGCCCAAATGGGTGCAACGGTGATGAAAGCGCCGCCCAAAGCCGAACCGATGGCGTTGCCGAGCTGCAGGGCAGATCCTGACAGCGCTAGGGCCATGGGTGCGTCCTTCCCCGCCAGCTTGGTGATAAGCAGGTTTTGCGAGGGGTTGAAGCCCCAGTCGGCCATGACCCACAGGCACATGAAGACCCAGATGCCCACCGGGTTGGAATGCAGGAGCGACAGACCAGCAAGTGTGACCATCTGCATGATGAGGACGACCCGGCAGGTAAGCTGGAATCCCTTGTGGTCAGTGAGGGAGCCTCCCGCCTTGATGCCCACGGCGCTCATGAAGGCGCTGACAAGAAGGACCAGGCTGACCGTTGACGAACCTTGCCCAAAGACGCTCTCCAAGAAGGGCGTCACATAGGTGTAGTAGCTTGAGTAGCCTACGTTAAGCAGCACCATGACAATGAGCGCGCGCAGGATAAGTGGGTTGTGCAGTGGGGCGAAGCGGGCCCGCAGCGACCCATCATGTTCAATTTCCTCAAGGTTGGAGGGAATGCGCTGTGCAACAAGGAAGCAGCTTACAAGGACATATGCCGCAAGAAAGGCGTAAAGGATATGCCAATCTATATATATGCATATGCGCTGCGCAAGCGGCATGGCGATAATTTGTGCTGCGCTCGACCCTAAGCCCATGTTTGCCAGGGCGCTTGCTTGTTTGCCGGGAGGAGCGAGCCTGGAGGCCAGCGCCATGGCGCAGGCGCAGTAAAGGCCGCTTCCCAAGCCCATGACGACGCGTGTGGCAATGAGTATGACGTAGTTTGAGGTACTTGCCATGACGGCCATGCCTGCTGCCAGGAGGATGAGTCCCACAATGAGCTGATTTCGTTGGGTGACGCGAGACATCCGCGCAAGGAGGACCGGGGCTCCCAGGGCGCTGGCAACGGAGAATGCTGTCATGAGCTGGCCGACATGGGCAAGCGTGGTGTCGCATGAGGCGGCGATGACGCTGGGAATGCCCATGATGAACTGCTGCGAACAGCCCAAGGCGAAACTGCACAGCGTCAGAATCAAGATTGTGCGACCAGCTTGTTGGGTCTTAGTCTCGGCCTTCTGCCGTCCCTGTGTGGTGTCCATGCCGCCTTCCCATGCCGCTGTGTCGCCGTTTGTGTCAAACGCTGCGATTATAGAACGGAGCACGACATCTTCCCAGGCCTTCTGCTGAGGAGCCGCCCAGCGGCAAGGGATATCAGTTTGGGCTGCTGTGACATGATGAAAAGGGCGCTCCGCCAAATGCAGCGCGCCCATGCTTGACGCAGGTGAGCGGTAAGGGATATCAGTTTGGGTTGCTGGGGCACGAAAAAGGGCGTGCTGTCAAAAGCAGCACGCCCTTTGTTCGAAAGAAGCGTTTGACACGCGTTTAGAGCTCCTGGCCGTACTTCTCCATGAAGGCGTCGAGGTCGCTCATGAGCAGCTCCATGCGCTCCCAGTTCTCGGGCGGAAAGTAGTTCTTGTCGAGGGTGCCCGCCTGCTCGGCGCGCTTGTACTCGTCGGCCCAACGCTGGGCGAATGCCCTGCGGTGCTCGTCGGCAATGCGGTTGAAGTTCCAACGGTAGGTGCCAAACTTGAGGTAGTTGAGCATGGGGGCGAAGGCCTTCTGGCGCTCAGGGTCGCGCGCCATGAACTTCTCGCTCAGCTCGTACTCGCCGCAGACCTCGTAGATCTTGGTGGACGACTTGCAGGAGGAGGCGGTGTTGTCGACGCGGTAGTGCAGGCCGAAGTACGGCAGAAGCGCTGCACGGCGAGCGGCCATCCAGCACTGTTGCACAAAGGACGTGTCCTGATAGGAGGCGCCGGGGGTCGTGTTGAAGGCGATGCCGTTGTCGATGATGAACTGGCGGCGGTACAGTGCCGACCAAATGATCGGGATCTCGGCGAGAACGCTCTGCTCCTTTGCGGGGTCGAACACGTGCTTGTACTTATAGCCGTCGTAGACGTGCATCTCGCGGTCGCCAGAGGCGTCATGCTCGAAGTAGTTGCACTTCACGACGTCAAGACGATGGCGATGGGCGTAGCGCCACAGCGTCTCGAACATGTCGGGGGAGGCGAAGTCATCAGACTCGCAGATGCCGATGTACTCGCCCGTCGCATGCTCGATGCCCTTGTTCATCGAGTCGCCGTAGCCGGAGTTCGCCTTGTCCACAAGCTTGACGCGGCTGTCGCGTTTTTGATACTCGCGGATGATGTCGGGCGAATTGTCGGTCGAGCCGTCGTTGATGCAGACGATCTCGATGTCCTTGAGCGTCTGGCCGAGCAGGCTGTCGAGGCATTCGGGCAGGTACTTCGACGTGTTGTAGATGGGTACGAGAATTGAGACCTTGGGGGCCTTGTTTGCATTGGAGAAGAGCATGTTTAGCCTTTCCGACGAATGAGGTTGATGAGCTTGCGCGGCAGGGCCGTGACGATCCTGCCTGCCTTGTAGGTCACCGAGCTATAGAAGCGGTCCATTTCCTGACGCAGAAGTTCGGCCTGTGTGGCAAACTCGCCGACCTGCTTCAGGTTGCGGCCGTTCGCCATGCCCATGCGATGAAGAAGCGCATAGGAGTGCGTGATGAGATAGGCTTCGCTGGATTCGGCCTCGAGAAGCAGGCGGAGCGACTCGAGGTTTTGAGCCGGAAGCAGCACCTCGTCGACCACATCAGGCCACCTGTCAAGGGCCTTACGCGTGACGCAGAAGAGCTCGGCGGCGTCTGCGGGGTTTCGCATCGTGTCTGCCAGCGAGCAGAGGGCGGCTGCGATTGCCGAGCGCAGAGAGTGCGCGCGCGCATCCTCCAGACCGGCTTCTTCGGCCGCTGCGATGCAGGATGCGACAAAGTCCTCGATGCCGTGAGGCGTCTGGAAATGTGGCTTGCGAAGCGTCAGCAGGGGAATCTGGGTGGGCAGAATCGCCTGTGCGCTGGCAAGGCATTTCATGGCAAACACAGAGACGTCGCGGCATGCCTCGGGGTCACGCTCGGCGCATGCCTTGACGAGGTCGGTTGCAAAGAACTTGTTATAGGGCGCGGCCGAGGCGAAGTGGAAGACGCCATCTCCCAATTCCGCAGCGGAAAACGTCTGACGGTTGTCGAGGACCGTGGAGGCGTCGATGTGCAGATACCGGAAGACGTCGGAGTGCTCGAGCGAACCGTCGGCATCGGTGAAGGTCACGACGTCGGCGTGGCCGGCAATCGAACTCGCGCTCGGCATCTCCGCTTTCTTCTGGGCAGCCCATGCCTCGTAGTTTGACGCAGCAGCCAAAAGCTGGCGGAAGGACGTGGGCTCGTATTCGCAGATGCTTCCCGGGAAGATGACCCAGGCGGCGCGAGCTGCGGCAACAGCCTCGGACATGGTTGCAAAGGTTCGGCAGCGGTCATCGCGCAGCATTGCCTTGAAGTCGGGCGCATCGTCGGAAGCGACGTAGAGAATTTCGAAGTGCTGCTCGTCTTGCACCTCGAGAGAGTGAAACGAATCCTCGTCGAAAGCCATGCCGGGCTGTGCGGAGAAGATGACGCTCACCACAGGTTGCTCGACGGGTTGCGCCTTGGACTCGAGGATGAACGCGAGCTGGTCCTTGCGCACCTGGGGGATGTCGGCTCGGACAGCCTCGGTGAAGCAGCGCTCTATCAAGCCTCCGAAGGCGTCTGCGAGCTGCTTGCGCGTCTCGAGGCGGGCGTTACGAGCGTCGCGATACAAAAAGTCGATGGCCCAGTTGAGCATTGCCTGCTCGTGGCCGACAAAGTACGAGCGCTCGCGCCACGTGTCCAGGACGTAGTTGACGACCTTGATGTGCTCAAGGAGCCTGCTGTCACAATCATCGGCCATGACGGCAGAGTCTTTGTGGTTGCGGTAGAAGTAAAGCGTCTCGGGCGTGAAGCTGACGACGCGTGCACAGGGAAAGGTGCAAAACTGGAAAGCGTTGTCCTCGCCCAGGCGCAGCTCCGTGTTGAAGCGCAGACTGTTGTCGACGAGCAGGGAGCGTCGATACAGCTTGTTGCACATGAGGGGGTTGCTCCCGACCTCGCCAAGAAGTGCATCGATGGAATTGCCGGTGTAGGTCGTGGCGCGCTTGGCAAAGCAGTCATCAGCCCAGAAGCCGATGGGGAAGGTCTTGCCGCCGAACACGACGATGTCGGCGCCGTCGCGCTCGGCAACTTTGTGGAGCAGCTCGCACGTGTCATGGCGAATAAAGTCGTCGGAGTCCACGAACAGGACGTAGGTGCCGCAGGCAAGCTCAAGGCCATGGTTGCGAGCGGCAGAGACGCCGGCGTTTGCCTGGTGGATGGCTTTGACGCGCGCATCGGCCTTGGCTGCCTCGTCAATCATGGCGGGGGAGCCGTCGGTCGAGCCGTCGTCGATGCAGATGATCTCGATGTCGCCAAACGACTGCTTCAGAAGGCTGTCCAAGCATTCTTGGAGGTACCTTTGGGTGTTGTAGACGGGTACGACGATCGATATGGTGGGGCTGGTTGCCATCGAGCGTTGCTCCTCGCGAATAACGGTTGATGCGCCCGACTTTTCGTCGGGCAGCTGGTTCATTCACGCATAATTCTATCAGCCGGCTTTAAACGTTGGCCCATAGTTGGCTCTCAATCAGGAAAAGACCGTGTAAACCTGGGCTGTTTTTGATTCAGACCGAGACACAGGGCGGCTTTGGCCCAGCTGGGCATGCGAGCGGCGGGTTACTGTTCCCGCTGCTTCATCGAAAGCAGCTTGCGCTGCACGGCGCGGGGGATGCGGCAAACCGCCCGGCCGATCTTTTGCTCGGCGGCGTTCATGGCGCGCTCGTGCTCGTCGCGCAGCGCCGCGAGGCTGGCCTGGAGCTTCTCGATGGTAGCTTGCGCCTCACGAGTGGCAGTCTCTTGTTCGCGCAGGCGGTTTTCGAGCGCCTGGCGGGCTTCGAATTGCATGCGTTCGCGATAGCATGCCTGGTCAAAAGCTGCGCGCAGTCGGAGCTGCTCGGCATGGAGGAGCCGGTCGCGATCGTTGGCGAATATCGCGCGCAGTACGTTGACGTCGTCGATGTTGTCGATTTCGTCCAGGTTGGCCTCACTGATGTTCAGGTCGTACAGGCCGCAGCTGTTGAGATACGAGAAGACTTCGTCAAAAGACTCTCGGTTCTTGAGCGTCAGAAGGTTGTAGACACATCCGCCGGCGACCCAGACAAGATAGGAGTGCCTCAGCTCGTCCATGCAGCCCTGTTCTTCCAGGAATGCGCGCAGGGCCTGGAAAGCGCGAACGAAGTCGAGGGGATGCGCATCCTTCGTGTCCATGGCGCTTGTGCCGATGTTCTCGCGATGGTACAGGGCCTGCTCGTCGGTGCAGGCAACACGCTGGGCCAGCACTGCGGCGGGCAGCGAGAACATCACGTCTTCGCTCAAAAAGACGTCATCTTGGAAGCGGATAGTATTGTCACGAATGAATGATGTGCGGATAAGCTTGTTCCACGGCACGGTGCGAAACGTCGAGAACGTGGCGTCGGGGTTGTCGCGCCAGGTGAAGCAGCCTTCGGGGAACAAATGGCGTGGAAGGCTCCATGGCACACTGATGGGCGTGGCAATCTTGTTGTCGTAGAGCATGAAAGGTAGCAGCACGATGTCGGCATCGTAGCGTTCGGCTACCTGCACAGCACCTTCGAGAAGGTTGGGCTTGCAGAAGTCGTCGGCATCGCAGCAGTAAAGGTAGTCGCCCCGGGCAACCTCGATGGCGCGATTGCGGGCTTTCGCAGGGCCGGCGTTACTCTGGGAGATGACTTTGACGCGTGCGTCGGTGCGAGCGTAGTTGGCGAGTGTGGCCGGGGTTGCGTCTGTCGAGCCGTCGTCGACGCAGATGACCTCGATGTTTGCGAGCGACTGCGCCAGGAGGGAGTCGATGCACTGTGGCAGGTAGGCCTCTTCGTTGAAGACCGGGACGATGACCGAAACCCGGGGATGCGCGCCAAGCTCCTGTGCAGTCTTTGTCACCATTGCCTCCATTAGACTTCGAAGTTGCGAAAATCATACCGTCATGGGTGCGTGGGCCGTGCCTTCACGGTAAGATGCGCACTGTCATTCCGTATTCGGTCCCCATGCTTGGCCTCAATGGTTGGTCGAGCGTGCGGTGTCTTTTGGCAAGCTGTTCGAGCTGGAGTTTTTGATGGACCACATGAACCCCTACCTGCATCTTGTGTTTATCGCTCGACTTGATGCGGGCGTCACGTCTCTGTCCTGGCGTGTCAAGGAAGCCCTGGAAGCCCAGGGTCATACGGTGTTTCTGTTTGCACCCGAACGCTGGCCCGGCTTGTTCGATGAGTCTGGCGTGCTCGATTTGGGCGGCCTGGCTCGTTTTTTTGACGTGGAACACCCCGATGCGGCGCTGATGTGCGACGGTTTGGGAGTCAAGGTTGCAGCTGATGACGGTCTTCTCGACAAGGTGCCGCTGGGGGCGCTTGTTGTGAACGCGGCCGAGCTGAAGCGCAGTGTTGACCATAGCGCCCCAGGGGCGCTTGGGTTTGCGTTGGCGGCAATGTCTGACGGGCGTTTTGCATCTGACTTCCAGGGTGGTGTGGCGGATGTGCCGGGCGCAGACGGGTCTTTTGAGGGTATGCCTGTTTTTGCGTTCCCGCCGTGCCCCGACACACCCTATTTGACGACCCCGCTTGCCAACGATGTGGCATGCCCGACCAATGTCATGTGCCTGCAGGATGCTACGCCCGACCGCGTCGCATTCATGCATGAGCTTGCGGGTATGACCGAGATGGCGGGTGTTGAGGTTTGCTGCTTTGGCCGAAATTGGCCGACTGACCTGCAGAGATGCCCTGAGTTTACAGCTATCACGTATGCGGCGCGCTCGAGCCTGGCGTGTGTCGTCTTTGAAGATGAGGACGTGCTCGGTGGAGCGGATGGCGCTGCCCGCCCGCTCGACCGACTTCAGAACGATATGCGTATGGCGCTGGTTGCCGCGGATGGGGCCGCACCTGTGCGTGTTTGCTGCGCTGCACCCGCCGCTCAGCCCTCCCCGGCTGGGGAGGCCGACCTCAATCGGGCGGGCGGGCTTGAGAAGCTTGTCGGCTTGGCACGCCAGCGCAGCCTCAATGCATCGGCCATGCATGCGCGCAAGCTCCCTGTTGCGTATGAGGGACCGGTCCTTGAGGACGGGCTCAACCGCGCCTTCTCTCGCCTTCGCTGCTTGTATGCCTCCCGGGGCCTCATGCCCGGTGCCCCTGCGCCTCGCTGTGTGGTGTGTGTGCTGGGATACTTTGGCATGGGCAACTTCGGCGATGAGTACATCTTGGCGTCGATCTCGGCTCGCTTGCGTGAGCGCATTCCGGGCTGCGTTGTGGTGGCTGTGGGCGAGAATCCCGCCTATACGCTTCGGTATCGTGGAATCGTCTCGCTTACGATGGCCGACAAACATGCGCTTGGAGAGATTCTCTCGCATTGCTCGACTGCTGTCGTTGCTGCAGGACTCCTCTTTGACCAGGGAATTCGTTGGACGATGGGCCGCTCCGAGCTTCTTTCTGACATGCCTCACACCGACATTCCCGGTATCGCCGCTTTCGTTGAGCTCGCATGGCTCAACGAGTGCCGCACGTTCTTTTACTGTGCCGGGGCCGGTCCGCTCGATGTCGCCGCAGGTCGTGCGCTTGTGCGCCTCATGGGAAAGCTTGACGCCCGTTTCCTTGTGCGCGACGAGCAGACCGAGAGGCTCATTGTGTCATGCGGCGTGCCGGCCGAGCAGGTGAGCGAGCGGGCGGATGCGGCTTTTCTGGGCAAGGTCGAGCGGACTACCGCCGTTCAATCCTGGCTTGCCAACGAAGGTATCGACCTGACCACTTCGCGTCTCGTGGCTGTCTCTCTGCGCGAGTATGAGAACGCGCCACGAGACTTCGCTGCCCGCGTAGCTGAGACACTCGACCGAGTGGCGAATGCCCATCCTGATGTCGCGTTTGCCGCATGCCTGCTCGACCCGAGCGACGCGTCGTTGGCAGCGGCGATTCAGGCCAAGATGGCCAATCCCGAGCGCTTCCATGTGTTTGACCCCGCAGGTGCGGTCGAGCCGATGGCCGACTTGCTGAGCAGGTCGAGCGCGGGCCTCTCGATGCGCTATCACTGCTCGCTGCTTCTGGGGTCGTTTGGCGTTCCGTGCGTAGGCTTGGGCTATTTGCCCAAGGTTGTTTCCTTGTATCAGGATTTGGGTCAGGCCGACACCCTGCTTGAGATGGACGTTGATGCATCCCAGGTTTCCGACAGGCTCGAGAGGGTGCTTGCCGAGGCGGACACGCGCGCCGAGATTCTTCGCACGCATGTCGAGGCATTGCGCGCACAGACGCAGCTGGCAGAAGACGAGCTGGTAGATTGGGTGTGCGCCCAGTCGCCTGCGAAGTGCGCCGCGATTGAGCGTGAGTTTTTCTTGCGCACGGTACCGGCCAGCGCGTTGGGCGGCATGCACTTGGCGGCGGAGTTGGAGGTCCAGCGCCAGAGTGGGGCGCAGCTTTCGGGTGAGCTCGATGCGGCCCGCGCGGAAGTGCGCGTTGTTCGCGCGTCGTGGTCGTATCGTATCGGCAATGCTCTCATTCAGCCGCTTGTCGCCCTCAAGCGCGCGCTGAAAAAGGGATAATGAGGTTACGCTTGTAGAGCGTGCGTGTTTTGATTGCCTTGACCGATTGTCGACACAGCGATTGAATGCGAGGCGTTTGCTTGTGACTGCTCGAATTGAGAAGTGCGCTGTTCCCTTAGCCGCCCTTGTCCTGAGTGCCACGGTTTTTGCTGGCGTCTGCTGCATGCCGGCAAGTGCCTATGCCTCGTCGTTTGGCGATGTGGAAGGACATTGGGCCGAGGACGACGGCTGGATTGATTACGCCAGCTTGAACGGCTTGATGACGGGCTACGACGACTCGAACCGGTTCGGCCCCGACGATCCGCTCACCCGCGGCATGGTCGCCACGGTCCTGTACAGGCTTGCCGGCGGCACGCCTGTGGGAGACTCGGGATTCCCCGACGTTGAGCAGGGCATTTGGTACTCTGATGCCATTGCATGGTGCAAGGCGAACGGCATCATCACGGGTTATCCTGAGGACGGCACCTTTAGGCCCAATGAGCAGGTTCTCCGTGCCGAGCTTGCGACGATGGCGTATCGATTCGCTGCCTGGGCCGGCATCGATGTGAGCGCAAGCGATGCGGCATATTATCTGACGCAGGACACAGGCCTCATCGACAGACCGAACAATGCGTTTTCGTATGCACGTTCGGCCCTCATTTGGACCTGTGACACGGGCGTGCTCAACGGCAAGTACGACACCGAGGGTTTTGCCTGGCTTGATGCCCAGTACACGGCGACGCGCGGCGAGGCCGCGAAGATTTTCTCGGTGCTCAAGCGCGACGTGGTAGACCGTTCTGGCAGCTACACCGTCTTGTTTGACTCTGCGGGTGGCAGTGCGGTCGCCGCGCAGGGCGTTGCTTCCGGCACTAAGGCGAGCCGTCCTGCCGATCCCACCCGCGAGGGCTACACCTTCGTCAACTGGTATTCCGATAAGGCCCTGACGCGTGTTTTCAACTTCGGCTCCAACGTTACGGGCAACGTCACAGCGTATGCCAAGTGGCAGTCCGACACGAGCGCCCATGACGGGGAGATTGACGAGGTTACGGCTGTGGCCGACGAGCCCACGTACGACACCGTGGCGCCCGAGTTCGACCTGGTTGCGCCTGCTGAGCCCGATGCGAGCGCGGGCGACGCCGCTTCTGAGCCGCCCCTTGAATACGCGCCTACGTACGACGATGTTGAAGGCGGCGCTGAATCCGGCAGCGAGGGCGAAGAGGGTGGCAGCGAGGCTGATGCCGGCATGCTCGATGCCTCGCAAGTCGCCGGCGAGGAAAGCGCGGCCTAGCTTTTTGCAACTGAGGTGCTTTGGACGGCTGGCCTCCTGCTGGGGAAGAACAACCCTGAGATGGGCCTCGGCAGGAGGTACAGCAGCCCGGTGAGCGCGGCGATGACGACGCAACGCCCGGCGAAGATCACGACCCACGAGGGAACAGGCAGGCCGGCGCAGAGGTTTTGGACGATGTCCCAGGGGAATACGTCCATCTCGACCAGGTGCATGCAGAAGACGGGCAGCGTGATGGTGCCGAACGCCCGTATCGGCTCGGCAATGCGGGGGCCGTGCTGTTCGAGCAGCATGCAGCCCTTAAGGACGCACAGGGCACCGCAGATTCCACCTAGCGTGTCGAGAACCACGCCGTCGCTGTACACGTTTGCCACCATCCACAGGTTTCCGCCCACGCGAGCGCAATATAGCCAGGCTGCGAGCATGATCCACCAGGTCAGAGGGTGGAGGGAACCAGGCTCGAGGAGCTTGGAGGCACGGGCCTTCTGCCCCAGCCACATCCAGAACACAGCGCAGCAGGCCGCCTGAACGCTCCAGGGAAGCCAGAACTTGTCGGCCGTGAGGTAGCCGAAGGCGAAGAGACCGCCGATGGCCGCTGCGGGATAACGTGTCTGGTTTGCCCACGTGAGCAGGATTTTTGCAAAGAAGAGCGCCAAGAGATACCAGATAGCGCCCACGCCCGTGATGCCTGCGGGCATGATGTCGGGCCAAGTGCCGCCCGCGCCGTAGAGGCAGGCGATGGTCCAGCGCGGCAGAAGCTCGCTGACGCCGCCTCCGTGCCCGGGCATGACCAGGCCGCGCAGCGTCATGAGGGCAAGCAAGATGACGCAGGTGGCTGCATAGGGGAGCAGCAGGGCTTTGGCGTTTTTCTTGACGTAGTCGCGGTCGAGGCGGGCGCTTGGCTTGCAGAACCATCCGCTCACGATGAAGAAGAGCGGCATGTCAAACGAGTAACAGAAGGTGACGACGGGCCACGGCATGCCATATTCCGAAGTATGGCCCACCATGACGGCAAACAGGGCGATGCCCTTTGCGATATCGAAGTAGCCAATGCGCTTTTTGGTTTGTGTTACTGCCTGTGCCATGTGTTTCCTTTATCGCATCAATCGTTGTTGCAACGGCACAGTATACGTGTTCTTGCTGGTAGCGAGATGAACTGCATGGAAGGTCCAAGCAAAAGACTGGCGTATGGCTGAGGCGACGCGCGTTGTGCCGTGATACCATCGCAGTTCTTATGGGCGACTGACGGGAGGCGATGGCGCCAATGAAGACGAAGAATAAGACCCTCGCTGCATCCTTGGCCGCATTGCTCGCGGCGTTAGCGGCCGTGCTACGTTTTGCGATGCGCGGCTACGACGTGGTGGCGCTCATCCTGCTTGTCGCTGCGGCCCTCGTGGTTCTCTGGGCGTTTGTCGGTGGGCTGGCGTTTAAAGTGGCGGCGGGCGTCGTGGGTGTCGTGGCGCTTGCCGTGGCCGTAACGGAGGTCCCCATCGTCTCAAACGCAAAGACCGACGCGACCGACGGCGTCGAGTATGTCGTTGTCCTTGGGGCGCGGGTAGATGAGAATGGAAACCCCTCGTATTCCCTGCTCTGGCGTCTTGAAGCGACGCTCGAATACTTGAACGCGCATCCTGATGCCACCGCGGTGCTGTCCGGTGGCCAGGGTGCCGACGAACCCATGAGCGAGGCTGTGTGCATGCATGACTGGCTTGTGGGGCATGGCATTGACGAAGACAGGCTCATCATGGAAGACCAGAGCACGAACACCTTCGAGAACCTGCGCAACTCGTTTGCGATTCTGGAGCAGCGCACGGGTGGGGACGACCTTGACGGCAAGGTGGCCGTTGTGTCGAGTTCCTACCACTTGTTCCGAGCGAAGCTGATTGCAGCTGGCTTGGGCACCGACGTCTCGGGTGTTACGAGTTTTCCCGGCAACCCCGTCGTGACGCTCAACTATTTCATCCGAGAGGCTCCGGCCGTGTGGAAGCAGCTGATCCTCAACGCGATGAACGCGCGTTAGACGCGCCGCCTTTGGCGCTGGCGCGCAGACAGGTGCCGCGCGAGGGGCACAGGTCGGCAAGGGGGCATGGCAGCCCTGCGCCCACGCCCGACCAAACCTCGCGGCCGCTCGCGTCCGGGTAGGTGCCGATGGCGTTGAGGTAGGCCTTTGTTTTTGCCAGCGACTTCGTAGCGCTGGGTCCATCAATGCCGCCGATCTCGAGCTCGGCCACGCAGGCGGGTTTCTTGGCGTCGCACACTTGCCTGCCGTAGAGCACCCACTGGTGGTTCACCGGGCCCCACCATTCATGCGGTATGAGTTTGAGCAGGTCTTTCTCTGCATCGAGCGGAGCCTTGGCTGAGGTAAAGCCCAGGCGCGTTGCGATGCGGAAGACATGGGTGTCCACCGCGATGCCCTCGACGATGCCGAAGGCGTTGTTGAGCACGATATTTGCCGTCTTGCGACCCACGCCGGGCAGGCGGGTGAGCTCCTCCATGGTGCTAGGCACGTGTCCGCCAAATTCCACGGTCACCATCTGCGCCGTTTCCACTGCGTGCTTGGCCTTGGAGCGGAAGAAACCCAAGGGATGCAGCACTTCCTCCACCTCGCCGAGAGGGGCGCTGGCGAGCGCCGCGGCGTCTGGCCAACGGCCGAAGAGGACGGGGGTCACCTTGTTCACTGAGGCATCCGTGGTCTGAGCAGAGAGCAACACGGCGATGACCAGGGAAAACGGGTCGTAAAAGTGCAGGGCGCACTCGGCGTTGGGGTAGAGCTCTGCCATGCGCTTGCATACTTCCAGCGCTCGCTCGCGCTTGCGCGCCATAGATTCACGTGGCATGGGATGCTCCTTATTGCGCGGCGTCGGGGGAGGCCTGGCTTATGCAGCAGGGCTGCGTTTTCTCATAGTATGACTCAAAGTCGTCGAGTAAGCCCATGCGGGAGTTGACATGAGCTTTTTGATACACGTTGTGGACATGGGCACGTACAGTTGATTCGGCGACACAGAGACGGGTGGCGATGTAGGAAGTCGTACGCCCTTCAATGAGATAAGAAAGGACTTCGGCTTCTCTCGGTGAAAGGTTGATTGTTTCGGCATAGCGATCAAGCGCTTTGGTGCGGCCGAGGCGGTAGTCCGGCTCTTCCGCTGCGGCGCGTTTCTCGGCCAACGCGTTTACTGCGTAAATGTCGTTGTCACCGAAGAGTTGCGTGGCGGCGAGCAGGATTAGAAAGAGACCGCCTGCAAACAGGGTGGCGTTCGGCAAAAAGACGAGGCCGAGACCTGCGGCCCATCCCGTCACCATGCCGAGTGAGATTGCGAGACGCGCGCGGGCCATAAAATTGAAAAGCGAGGCGTTTCCCGCTTGGACAATATTGCAATAGTCGTTGAGGGCGAGGACTTCAAATGTCACATAACCCAGTGCAGTGGGTGCAAAAGCGACAAGTGAGTTCGCACCCGACGCATCGAGCAGCAGGCCGAGTCCGATGAGCGGTGCGCAGGCTCGGTAAAGGGTATAGGCGCCGCCCTCCCTTTTTCCCACGCGGCAGAGAAGGAGGTAGACGATTGCCAGGACGACCATGCAGGCAGGCTCAACGACGGACCCGAAGTTTTGAATTGTGCCGTGCTCTCTATACGTCACCGAGCAATGCACGGCAAACAAAAAGGCATATATGCCCAGGCAGATTGTTATTCGTGCAAGCGAGGTGGCAAGGGTTTTTGTTAACGACGCGGTCTGGCGGGAAGCTGGGCCGGGAAGATCCGCGCCGTCTGGGTCGGCATTGAGAAACCCGCTGCCTGTTTGGCTGGCATGAAGTCTTGCAGAGAGTAGGAACGAGATTGCGGATGCCGCTGGGAGCAACACGGCTGCCGCCGTCATTGTGGTGCGTCCAAGAGCCATGGCGGCGAGAAACAGTACGGATCCCGCCGCGTAGGAGAGGACGAGCATGGCAAGTGCGTCGCCGAGTCTCATGTACCCAAAGAAGCTCAGCCACAGTAGGAACATGCATGTGTCGGCGAGGGCCGCAAGAAGGGCGGCGATGCTAGAAAAAGCGGGATTGCCTGGGAAGACGAGAAGGATGGCGGCGGCGAAGGTGCCGGCAAAGAGACTGCATCCCAAAACCGTGTAGACACCCGCTCGGGTGCTAAAGAGTCGTGAGGTGGCCAGGGCGAAGAGTAGCAGTGCCGAGCGGGCTGCAAGCTCAAATGCTTCGAAGGGAATGCCAGAGATGCAAACAATGTCACCGAACAGGGGTGAAGGGGAGATGCCAACCAAGAAAAGCCAGGCCCAGAAGAAGCCGAAGCCGAGATAGCGCAGTGGGAAGGGCCTTTGCACGGTACCTGCATTCAATATATCCATGCGCCTGGCCTCCTCGCCCTGTGCGGTAAAGCGAACGCTTCGCCTGTGGATTATAACCATGGATTGTAGGGCTGGGGAGGATGGGAGGAGACGGTTTCCTTTGGGGGGAAGGAGATTTTGTGAGTGCAGAGCACTCCATCGCTTGAGTCTCTTGTTGTTTGCCCTTTTACCAGGCGCGCTTATGTCAATAAACGCCTGCGTGTATGTGAGCCTCAAAGGAATTTCAGCGTCTTTGCGAATGTTGCTTGACCCTTGTTGAGCTGCACTATGAATCCAGCGTCGCAACGAGACCGCGGCGTGGGATGACGGTGAGACTACACGTTGCGGGGGAGGGGGTGAGAAGAGACATGGATTGTACAGATGGGGTAATGTCGAACACGGTGGAAAGGCTTGTGGCATGCATTGCCGGCGATCCGCTGTATCGCGAGATATACGTGGGTGTCCTTGAGTTTTGCAAGGAGCGCCGCGATCTGAGCGAGGTTGAGGTGGCGATTCAGTCGTGGCCGCAGTATTCACAGGCGGCCCAGAGCCCCTATCGTCTCGTGCGAAACCTTGTCGAGCTTGGCGGGCTTGACTGGATTGAGCTTGACGACGAGGGGGTCGAGGTGAACGCACAGCGAAAGGTGGGTCTGACGTCAGACGAGGCTGACGACCTCGTTGCGTCGTTCGCGGTCCAAACGACCGCCGATGGCGCGGATGCTGCCGAGGATATGAGCCCTGCCCGTCGATTTGGCAAGCTCGAGGACGAGCATGCAGACAGAGTTCCGGTATTTAACGAAATCCTGGAGTTTTGCATGCAGCCCCGTAGTTTCTCAGAGGTTGCATCGCATCTTGGGGAACGCGGTTTGCTTGGCGTTGCGCGCGCAGAGAACGGCCAGGCGTTGCACCCGAGCTATTTTGTAGACGCTCTTGAGCGTGCTGGAACGCTCGTGTGGGACGGTGCGTGGAAGACCCAGCGCGTTAGGTGACGCGCGGGCGTTATGCCGGCCACAACGGCGGCAGCAAACAGGTGATTTTAAAACAACGTATGTGCGATGTGGTCCTTGCAAATAGTCTTTCGGGCCCTCAACCCTGCGGTAACGCCGTGTAGGGCCACATCGGTCAAAGCTAGGAAAGGGAGGACAGTGTGGGCACAAACACGCGCTTCGTAACGAGACGCTCATTTTTGAAGACTGCCGCTGCAGCCGGAACGGCCCTTGCTGTTTCGGGCGGTCCGCTGCTGGAGGAGACTTCGCAGGCATTTGCCGATGAGCCCGTGGCGAGGAAGAAGCACAAGACCGCTTGTCACGGCTGCTGCGACTGTTGCCCGGTGATCGTATACACCGAGGATGGGGTCGTGGTGAAAATCGAAGGAGACCCCGATGGACCCCTCAACAAGGGCGGCATCTGCCTCAAGGGTCTCTCTCAGCTCCAGACGGTGTACAGCCCCCGTCACGTGCTGCATCCCATGAAGCGCGTAGGCATGCGCGGGGAGAACAAGTGGGAGGCAATCAGCTGGGACGAGGCTATCGATCTGGCAAGCACGCAGATTTCCACCGCAATTGAGAAGTACGGTCCGTACTCGTACTGGCATGCGCGCGGCGGTGGCGGAGCTTACATTGAGTGGGAGACTGGCACAATCGACTCGACGTTCGGTGGATGCAATTCGCTTGCAAGCGGTGCCTGCCAGTGTGCCATGCCGCGCGATTTTGTGACGCGTTGCGGCGTAGGTTTCAACTGTTGCGTCGACATGGATGCGGCCGAGCGTTGGATGGGCGTCGTGGATGCTTCCGAGCTTACCGAGGGGCGTATTGACGACACCGAGCGCGTCTTCGTGTTGTGGGGCAGTCAGCCCCATTCTTCCAAGGCTGCTCATGGTGGGCACGGCCTGGCAGATGCACGTGCCGACCTCGGTGTGAAGACCATCGTTATCGACCCCTACATGACCGCCGAGGCCACGAAGGCCGACGTATGGCTGCCGATTCGACCCGGTTCGGACAACGCCCTGCTCCTTGCCTGGATTCGTTATATCATCGATCAGAAGGCGTATGACGAGGGGTTCTGCAAGGGTTGGACGAACCTGCCATTCCTCATCAACCCTGAAACGCGCATGGCCTACAGAGCCGAGGAGGTCTGGCCGGACTACGTGAACCCGGCGGCCGACAAGGACGGTGTGTACGACACGCCCGCTTACGTGTGCCTCGACGCTAAGACTGGCGAGATAAAGCCGCTGCCGTTCTGCGCGCCTGAGGACCTCGAAGTTGACCCAGAGCTTTTCGCGACCGCCGAGGTGAACGGCGTGGAAGCGAAGACGGCCGGCCAAATTTACTGGGAGGAGGCTGAGCCCTGGACGATTGAGGCCGCCGCCGAGACGTGCTGGCTCGAGGCCGACAAGATTCAAGAGGCGCTGGAGCTTTACGTGGGCGCCGATTGGGGCGGCATCTCGGGCGGCGTGTTCTCCGACCACCAGGAGTGCTCCTCCACGGCTCCGCAGGGCATGCTGACCATCGACGCCCTGCTCGGTCGTATTGAGACGCCCTGCTCTGCATACCAGGCCCACGGTTCCTCCGCTCTCACTGAAGACCGACCCACGCAGCGCATTGGCGAGTTCAGCTCGTACTTCGAGCGCTATGGCCTGGGCTGGAACTTCGGCTGGACGCAAGAGCAGAACGACAAGTACCTCGATGGCATCGTGGCCGGCTGGAACGAGAAGGGCCGCGACGGTGAAGCGATGCGCAAGCAATATTTCCAGGCGCACAGCGACACCTGCGGTGCCACCGCTCACAAGGGCATCCATCAGTGGATGACCTGCGCGCCGCGTGAGCTGCGTGAGGCCATCACCACAGGCGAGCCCTACCGGCCGCGTGTCATGTATGAGATGAGCGGCAACAAATACGCCGTCATGGGTCCCTCGCTTGAGTGGAAGAAGGCCTACGACCAGCAGGACTTCATCATTCAACAGTATCCGAACATGACTTCTTTCACCGTTGCAAGCGCTGACTTGCTCTTGCCGACCAACGAGTGGATCGAGTACGACTCCTTTGAGGCTCCCGCAACGCACGCCAACCGTGTGTATGCGCGTGTTCACGTGACGCACCTGGGCGAGACTGCTAACCCCTTCGTGGTACCCTACCAGGTCGCTCAGGCTACAGTGGAGAAGCTCGGGGAGGAGAACGTCTTCGATCCCGACGCCTATAAGCTCGCGTTCTTCGAGAGCAACGACGCTGCCCGTCAGGCGTGGGCGGAGAATATGGGCCATGCCTCGTGGGATGAGATGACGTCGGACCCCGATCACATGTACACCGAGACGCCAATGGACGAGTACGTGGCGTTCAAGCAGTATGAGGGAATTGTCTCCGATGGGCTGCCGCGCGGCTTTGCCACGATGTCGCGCAAGGTGGATGTGTACTGTGAGGCCATGCTGCGCCTTGCTCGCACGGGCTTTCTCTACATGTATCCCTTTGAACAGGAGGCATGCGAGGATTACGATCCCATCTGCACGTTCAACGAGCCCACGGAGAGCCCGCTGACCGATGATGAGTACCCGCTCGTCATCACCACGGGCCGCCTGCCGCATTTCCATCACGGCACCATGCGCCACGCCCCGTTTATCCGCGAGCTCATGCCCGCGCCTCTTCTGCGCATCAACCCCCAGACCGCCGATGAGTACGGCATCGCCGACGGCGACTGGGTGAAGATAACCTCTCGTCGCGCGAGCACGCATGCCATGGCGCAGGTGACGCAGGGTATTGCTCCTGGTGTGCTGCTTACCGAGCGCTTTTGGAACCCCGAGTGTTTCGACGACACGCAAGAGTCCATTACGCCCGGTATTGAGGAGTGCGGCTACAACTGCCTGTCTGCCGACTCGTTCCAGAACCCCGCCTTTGCCACGAACAGCTACCGAGCGTTCACGGTAAAGATCGAAAAGAGCGAGAAGCCCGAGCGCGTGTGGACGCAGGCCAAGGAGTTTGAACCGTTCATGCCCACTTTGCAGGGCGAGCCGACCAGCCCGGAGGTGTTCTAAATGCGCAAGGGACTGCTTATCAACCTCGATCGCTGCTCTGGGTGCGACTCGTGCGTGGTGTGTTGCAAACTTGAGCACAGTCTGCCCCTGGGTTCGGCATACAACAAGGTAAAGGCGATGGGGCCCTTCGGAACATTCCCCAACGTTGAGAAATACTGGCTTCCCATGCAGTGCCAGCAGTGCGAGAACGCCCCCTGCATCGAGGTGTGTCCCACGGGTGCGTCTTTCCGTGAAGACGAGACGGGCTATGTGATGGTGGACACCGATGCATGCATCGGTTGCGGTCTGTGCGTCACGGCCTGTCCGTTCGGCGCGCGCCAAATCGACGAGGATGCGGGCATTGTGCGCAAGTGCACTCTGTGCCATGAGCTCACCGCCGACGGCAGCGACGTACCGGCCTGCGTACATAACTGCAACTGCGGGGCGCGCTTCTTCGGCGACTTCGATGATCCAGAAAGCGACGTATGCCGCGAAATGACACGATACAGCGAGGAATGCATCCATGAGTTGACCGACGAGACGGGTGCGCATCCCGTGACGCGTTATATCCTCTCGCCTAAGTACGCCTCGTGGACGGGTGGGTGCTAGGACGGTACCTGGGCCTAAAGCGGCCTGAAGCGGTGGGAAGGCAAACGAAAATGAACAACGATGAGATTATTGGCATGCTGGAAGAACGCGGGGGTACATATCGCCTGCTCGCTCGGCTGTTCTTCAAGCCACTGACGCAGGAGGAGATTGACGCGCTCGTGGTGTCTGGGTTTGCCGAGGCGGCCTGGGCCGGCACCGATGCTTGCGACGAGGGATGCAACGACATTGCGCGCTATCTGCGCCGCCGCAACACGGGAACGCGCGAGGAGCTTGCATGCGACTTCACATCCACGTTCTATGGCACAATCACCGTCGAGGGCCGCGCTGCCATGCCCTATGAGTCGCTCTTTCGCTTTGGTGGGACACAACTCATGGGCGTGCCGCAAGGCGAGGTGTACAGGGAGTTCAAGGCAAACCGCGTTAGGGTTCCCGCGGGCCTTGATGTCCCCGAGGATCATCTTTCGTTTATGTTCGATTATCTGGCACTTCTGTGCGACAGGGCTATCGAGTGCGTCCGTTGTGGGGACACCTCCGGGGCGATGGAGGTTCTCGACAAGCAACGGAGTTTCTTGACAGAGCACGTGACGAGTTGGTATGCAGATTTCCAAGTTCTTGCGTCTGCGATTGTCCAAACGCGCTTTTATCGCGGTGTGCTGAAATTGACAGGTGCGTTTATCGGCGAAGAGCCTGGGAACATCGAGCTTCTGTATGAGGAGATGGCTGCTTGATGAGGGGGTTTCCTTATTAGGTGAAATCAAATCTCCTCCGCCACCTTGCCATGCGAGCACAGGATAATACCCATTTCTAAAACTGAGACGGCGGCCCCGCGGTGACTTGACGTGGGGCCGCCTGTATTAGGTGGGAGATGGCATGTCGATACAGGGCGAGACAGTGGGGACAAGCAGGGTTTTGCGGAGTGCGCGGCGGATGATGCGTCTCGCGCTTCCTTGCGTGCTCGCGGGTTGCTGCTTACTTTTCCTGGCAGGTTGCGGTGCCGATGCGGGCGATGTTGATGGGGCGATGTCCGCAGCTGTCAAGGGCTCTTCTGTCAACACCTCAGAGCAAGACTCGGTTTCTGCGGCGGACACGATTCGCCAGGCCGCAGTCGCCCAAAACACGGCGGACATCGAGCGCGCCAGCGCCAGCGTGCGCCAGGCAATCGAGCAGGTGACCGCGCCTTATGGTGAGACCGTCTCGGTCACGTATCTTCCTGTGGGCACGCCTGCTGGCATCGTGAGCGTGAACGGCTCGACGCAGCATGCCTCTGCGAGCATGATCAAGCTGGTCGTACTGGCGGCGCTTTTCGACAAGGTGGCCGCGGGCGAGGTTGACCTTTCCGCTCAGGTTGAGGTGAAGGTTTCCGACATCGTCTCGGGTACAGGAACGGTGCAAGACGACGGCCCCGGCACCTATGAGCTGCAAGAACTTGCCCGCCGCATGATCGCCGACAGTGACAACACGGCCACCAACGTCATCGTCGACCTCATCGGCATGGATGCGGTCAATGAAGAGGCGAGCAAGCTCGGCCTCACGGGCACCGTCATGGCGCGCAAGATGATGGATATGGTGGCAGCCGACCAGGGCATGCGCAACCGCATGACCTCCGACGACGCGGCGACCATCTTGAACCTCATCGCCTCGGGCAAGCTTGTAAACGAGCAGATGAGCGAGCTTGCCATGAGCTTTCTTTTGCGGCAGACGATTAACGCGGGTTTGACTGACGCCATCCCTGCAGGTGTCCAGGTGGCGCATAAGACCGGCGAACTCAACCAGGCCGAGCACGACGGTGGTGTCGTGCTGGCGGCTCACCCCTACGTGCTCGTCGTGATGACCGAGGGCATCGACAACTATCTGGGCGTTTCGGTTATCGCGGATGTGTCGCGCGCGGTGTATGTTGCGACGAACGGAAGCGAGGGAGTGGAGCAGGCCAACGCCACGGCGCAGGGCGTCCAGGACGCGATCAACGCGGCAGGCGGTGCGCAGTACGCCTTTGACTACGACGAGCCCGGCGTGTTCTTCACGCCCGACTACAGCTATGACAGCGGTGCGGATTATGGCTGGTCGGACGAAGTGCCTGGTGATTCGGGGGATACGGGCGGAACGACGGTGCCCTCCGAACCCACGCAACCCGGCACTGGCACGGAAACCGGCGGCGAGACGGGCGGTGGTGAGATGGGCGGCACCGTGCCTGAGCCTGGCGCTGGCGGCGCTGCGGGTGGCGAGGGTTCCGGTGAGACTGGCGGCGCGGGTGCGGGCTCCGGTTCGGAAGGCGCGGGCGGCTCCGGGGAAACCGGCGGCGTCGGCGGGTCGGGCGGTACCGAGGCTCCGGTCCCTGGTGCGGGCGACTCTGGTTCGACCGGCGGCAGCGAAGGCGGTGCCGGGGAGACCGGAGGGTCTTCCACCGACACCGCCGAAGGCGAGTAGGTTTGCCGAGAGGGTCCCAGCCTTGCAGCCAACTTACTCGGCGATGGTGAACGTCTCGAAGACGCGGCCGCAGTAGCCAACCTCGGTATCGACGTCGGAGGTCTCGACGCTTGCTTGCACGCCGTGACCCTGCATGCCGTTCTCGTCCACCGTCACAATCATGAACGAGCGGAAGTTGTTCTCCTCGATGATGGGGAGGTTTCCGGAGGGATGGAAGGGGTCGGCGGTGTTGCGGTAGTTGTTGCCGATGCTGGCGGCCTCGATGTAGTTGACGCCGTTGATGTAGTAGCGCTCGTACACGTGGCTGTGGCCGAAGTTGACGGCGTCAACGCCATAGGCCTCGTAGATGGGGCGCAGCACGTTCCAGCAGTTGTCACCGTCGGGGTAGATGGCGTCGCCGGGGTTCTCGGGGTCTTCGATGGCCGTGGACACGGGGAAGTAACCGTCCTCGCCGCGGTTGAGCATATGCCAGTGCTGAGTGACCCACTTGTAGCGGGCGTCGCAGTGCTTGAGGTCGGCGACGAGCCAGTTCACCTGGGCGCTGTCGGCCGAGATGTCGTCCTTGGTGATCCAGCCCGGGTACTCGAAGCCGTCCCAGGCGTTCCAGCGTGCCACGCTGAGCGAGCACAGATGCATGTCACCGTAGTCCACGCTGTACCAGCGCTTGCCGTTCACGGTGTAGTCCTGCTCAGGGTACAGCGGGCGGAACATCTGCATGTAGATCTTCCAAGTCCACTTGGAGTCGTCGGTCGCGAAGTCCTTGTCGGTGCAGACGCGCTGGTCGTCGAACTCATGGTTGCCCGGGCAGGGGAAGACGGGCATGAACTGCAGCAGGTGGGTGTTCTCGGAGGTCTGGTTGAGGCACTCGAAGAACCCGCGGTCATCCTCGCCCTCCACCTCGTAACAGCCTTCGACGTTGAACCACTCGCCGGCCTTCCAGGGCGTGTTGCACATGTCGCCGGCGAAGACGATGAAGTCCTTGTCTGCCTGGCCGAGAACCTTAACGGTCTCTTTGGTGCGCACCTTCATCTGCATGTCGGAGAGCAACGCGAATTTGAAGTCACCGCCGGGCAGAGGGGCGGTCTTGAAGTAGTAGCGCTCGCCAACCTCCTCGCCCAGGCTGCCCACGGTGACGGCGCGGTAGTACACGACCGAGCCGGGCTCAAGGCCCTCGAGCGTGGCGATGAGCTGGCAGACCTCAAGCTCGGGGTTGTTCTCGGGATCGGCGTCGTAGCCGTCGGCCTTAGCCGAGGCGCGCAGGCCCTCGAAGGCGTAGGGCTTGGCCTCGACGCGCTCGCCCAGGGCGGGCGTGGGGCCGTACTCGACGTAACCCTCGCACATCTCCTTGGCGAGCCACAGTACATTCATCTCACAGGAAGGCTTCAAGGTAAGCAGATAAGGCTCGGTATAGTTCATGGTAGGAACTTCCTCGCCGGTCTCCTTGTCCACCGCAGGGGTGACGGAGGAGACGGCCAAGGCCTGTTCGGTATCGGCAAGCGTGGCCGCCGCGGCCGCGATGCCGGCTGCGCTTGCACCGGTGAAAGCTGCACTTGCAACAAAGTTTCTTCTGGTGATGTCCATGCGCTGTGTTCCTCTTCCCTCTTCTCGTTGGCGAGCCGCTCAGGGGCTCTTGTATGTGCAGTCGACGTTGGTGGCGCCTGTGGGCGTCGGTCTTGCGACTGCGATGAAAAGGATGAGGCCCGCGGGTAAAGAGGCGGGTAGGGGTGCGCAAGAGAAGTGCTGTGTTCTTGTGGGGATTGCGCAAGGCTCTGCAGGGTTCTGTGCTTGCAATTTGCTTGTAGGGGACAGGTGTTTGACACGGCTCGGACATATTCGGCGAGGGCAGGTGCTGTGCCCGTGCGATTTGAGCGCATTGAACGCACGCGGTCATGTTCCATGCGATACCATACGGTCTTGTTCCGTGCATGCGTATGACCTTGGGAGGGCCGTGGCGCTATGTTGTACATCTTGACCGGAGAAATCCAAACAGGTAAAACTCGCTGGTTGCAAGGGTTGATTGACGAGCTGCAGGAGAAGGGTGTGCCGCTGGAGGGCGTCCTGGCCCCAGGAGTTTGGAGGCCCAACCCCGCAAAGCCGAACGGTTTTGAGAAGCTTGGCATTGACAATGTCATGCTGCCGGGCGGCGAAGCGGTGCCGTTTGCGCGCCGCCGCGACCTGGCCCCCGATGATACGAGCAAGATAGAGCTTCAGGGCATGCCTGCCGATATGAAGCTTGCTTGGGCATTTTCCGACGAGGCGGTTGAGCGGGTGAACGCCCACTTCGCGGAGCTTGCAGCCGGTGAGCCCCCTGCTCGCCCGGGTCTGCTCGTGGTGGATGAGCTCGGTCGCCTTGAGCTTGAGCGCGGGGGCTTGGGCCTGACGGAGGCGGTGGACCTCGTGGCGCGGGGGCCCAGGCCTGGCTGGCCGCATGCCCTCATTGTTGTGCGTGATTGGCTCGTGCCGCGTGCCCGCATGGTGTTTGGCCCTGCCTGGAACAACGAGATCCGCGAGGTTGGGCCCACTCAAAAAACCGTCGAGGAGCTTCTCGGCTTGTTTGCGTAATAGGGCTGCTTGTTGCCTTGTGTGGAGCCAAAGGCACAAACTTTCGATGTGGCGAACTTTGATAGTACAATTTTCGAGGTTTCCCAAGCGGTCTCTTGCCGCTTCTGCAGTCGAACGAAAGGGGTCAGCCGTGGCTGACAAGCCCAAGGTTTATTTCTCCCGCACGATCACGCCCGAAAAGGTTGTAGAACTCTACGGCTTGCTGGGCGTTGAGCTGCCTGGCAAAGTTGCCATCAAGGTCCATTCCGGCGAGGTGGGCAACCAGAACTTCCTGCACCCTGATTTCTGGGCACCTATGGTAGGCCGGCTGCATGGTACGGTCGTTGAGTGCAACACAGCCTACGACGGCGAGCGCAACACGACCGAGAAGCACTTGCGCGCGATTGTCAAGCATGGTTGGAACGATTACTTCGACGTCGACCTCATGGACGCCGAGGGCCCCGACCTTGAGCTGCCCATTCCCAATGGCCTGCGTCTCAAGAAGAACTTTGTAGGCAAGAACCTGGCCAAGTATGACTCGATGCTCGTGTTGTCGCACTTCAAGGGCCATCCCATGGGAGGTTTCGGCGGCGCGCTCAAGCAGCTCTCCATCGGCGTGGCCTCGTCCTATGGCAAGGCGTACATCCACGGTGTCACAGTGCCAGAGAATATCTGGACGGCCGATCACGACCAGTTCCTCGAGTCCATGGCTGATGCTGCGAGCTCGGTGGTCGACTTCTTCGCTCAGCGCGGCGGCATTGCCTACGTCAACGTCATGAAGAACATGTCGGTCGACTGTGACTGCTGCGCCGTTGCCGAGGACCCTTGCATGGCCGACATTGGCATCCTGGTTTCGAGTGACCCCGTCGCCATTGACCAGGCGTGCCTCGACCTTGTCTACGCTGCCACGGACGACCCCGGCCACGACCATCTCATTGAGCGCATCGAGAGTCGCAATGGCGTCCACACCGTTGAGGCCACCGCGGCCCTTGGTGTTGGCAGCCGTGAGTATGAGCTGGTAGAGGTCGAGTAGGGGTTTCCAAGCCGGCGCGCTTCCGAAGGGTGTACCGGTGTTTTCAACGCTCGGAGGGTTTCATGCAGATTCGTAAGACCACGCTTGCCGATGTCGACGCGGTCGCTGCCATCTACGGCAGGGCTCGCGTCTTCATGTGTGAGCAGGGAAACCCCACGCAGTGGGCCGGGGAATATCCCAACGCCGACACGGCGCGCGCCGACGTTGCGGATGGCGTGGGCTACGTATGTGAAGAGGACGGCCGTGTGGTGGGCGCCTTCGCCTTCATCGTGGGAGATGAGCCAACCTACCAGGTGATTGAGGGTGGTTCTTGGCGCAGCGACGAGCCGTATGGCACAATTCACCGCATTGCCTCCGACGGTACGGCCCGAGGTGTCGCTCGCGCGTGCTTTGATTTCTGTGCCACTCAGATTCCGCATCTGAGGATCGACACCCATGCCGACAACCGCCCCATGCAAGGTGCCATTCTTAAGTTTGGTTTCGAGCAGCGCGGTGTCATCTACGTTGAGGATGGCTCGCCTCGTTTGGCCTACGACTGGCTGGGCGAGGCCCGCGGATAGGGGGAATGGCATCGCGACTGGCACTCCGGACTGTACGCTGCCGGTAAGATGGGCGCCAACCGCCTCGGCTCCACTTCGATGTCCGACATCTACGTCTTTGGTCGCATTGCGGGCAACAACGCCGCTGACTACATGGGCTAAGCACTGAACTCATAGGCGTGCACGAACAAGTGCCCGTCCGTCCCCCATGGGGCGGGCGAGCGCTTTTGCATGTGAGCAGCCCCGAGTGGGATCTCGAGACGATGCGGGTCCGCCTGGGGCCGCGGTGGCATGCGACGGTTTGAATGCTGATGGTTTCTAGTACGTCTTGAACATCTCCTGGATCTCATCGAGGTCGGCGTTGATGCGCGAGGGGTCAAGGAGTTACTGGCGCACATGGCATTGCGGATGATGTAGCGTTCTCAAAATACTTCCATAGATTTTGACAGTATGACTAGATTTCTTAGATTTTTAGAACCCATAGAATTTGCTGTATGATGTCTCTTGTACTATGCGCAGTGAGGAGATATTATGTTTGAGAATCCTTTTGTTCCGGTATTTGGCGGTAAACCCGATTTCTTTTTTGGACGTAAAGAGCTTTTGAGCAGGTTCTCTTACGCGCTTGTCGACCGGGGGAGCGAAGACCGTGCGCTCTTTATCACAGGTAACCGCGGGTGCGGCAAGACGGCGCTTCTTGAACAGTTTTCCCAAATGGCGACCGAGGCGGGTTGGCAAACTATCGACCTCAACGCTGAGAAGGCGCTTGTCGGCTTTACGCGCGGACTTGTGCGCCATGACTCGGCTACCAAGACCATGAGCCCTGAGATTGAGGTCAACGTTTTTGGCAGTGGCGGGCATATCAGTGGCCCCGCGTCATCTAAAACGGTTGTGAACAGCATTGATGACGTCGAGGTACTGTTTCTTGAGGCGTGCAGACAGTCGAAGAAGGGCGTTTTCGTCTCGGTTGATGAGATTCAAAAGATTTCTCTGCAAGACCTGTCTGTTATATGTGGTGCGTTTCAAATGGCCTCGCGCAAGGGATTCAACATCATTCTTGCGGTTGCGGGCCTGCCGTATGCTCATGAGAAAGTTATTCAATACGAGGGGTGCACGTTCATGCGTCGGGCGGTACACGAACGCTTGGGGGTCTTTGCTCCAAAGGAGGCGAGTGCTGCAATAGCCGAGGCATTCTCCAGGACAAAAGGTCTATCGTTGTCTGGCCAAGCTCATGATCTGCTTGTTTCGAAAAGTTATGGACACCCGTACTTCATCCAACTTGCCGGTTACTACCTTGTCGCTTTGGCGAACGAGAAAGCGTCGCATGGCTCCTATGCCATTTCACAAGAAGACGTTGAACAAGCTTTTCCTGCTATTTTGGCGGCCTATGAGCGACGGGCGCTCCGGCCTATTGTGGAGGCATTGCCGTCTTCTTCTGGTGAGTATTTAAGTGCAATGGCAAAAGTCGTGCAGACGAACCGTACCGTTCGCACGCGTGACGTGGCAGAGGCCCTTTCCAAGACGCAGAAGGCTACGAGCTTCGCTCGCGACGAGCTGATACGCGAGGGCCTTGTTGTGAGTACCGGGTATGGTGAGCTCATGTTTAACGTCCCATATTTGCAAGCTTATATGTTGGAGACTCACCCGAAGGAAAGTGAAGCAGTCCTAGCTCAGCAGTGGGGTTTTTAGGAAAACAATGAACAGGTAGCCCCCGGCCGCAATCCCTCCCGCACTGGCGTTGAAGACGTGCCCGGGAGGGGGCGCCGGGGGATTTGTGTCGTGTCCCACCCACGTCGGGCGGCCAGGGGGCGCCTCCGGTGGCGCCCTTTTCGTTGCAGTAATCTATCGCTCGGGGTATTCGCCGTCGATGCCGAGCAGGCCGAAAAGCTCGTCCTTGCCTTGGACATTGCACTTGCGGTAGATGTGGCTCGTGTGGGCTTTGATGGTGCCGCGGGCTACGAACAATTGCTCCTCCATCTGGGCGAGAGGAACGCCGCGCACCATGAGTTGGAGCACCTCTTCCTCGCGATCGGATAGGCCGAAGCGCTTGGAAAGATCGGACACGCGCATGGAAAGCTGGCCGGGTGCAAAGGCGTCTACTTCGTCCTCCAAGGTCTCGGCTCGCAGGCTGATGCCCCAGCGGGCCGAGAGGCTTTTCTCCTGGAACACGATGGCGAGGAACATGATCGTGACGGCAACCATCACGATGGCGTGCACGACAGAATTCGCTCCAGAAGGCAAAACGCTGCTCGAAAGGGCATAGGCACCCCAGCCCAGCGCTTCGACCAGGTAACGAATGCCGCGCTCAATGCCGTTGAGCCAGATGGCGTTGAGGCCGAAGCGGTAGGTGATGTTGCTCAAGATGATCATGATGAACATGGAGAGCATGGTATAGCCGGCGTCATAGCAAGCCGCCGTGAGCTGCGGCGCGCGCTCGAGCAGGGGCATGACAAGCAGCAGCCCGACAATCATAAGCGGGAACGCCACACGATAGATGGTGTCGAAGTTGAACAAGCGCGAGGTGGACAGCGAGCCGAAGAACACGAGAAGGCAGGCAAAGCCCGCGCCGGCGATGTTGCCCAGCACGAGGGGCTGATCGGGCAGGGCGGTGAAGCCGGTTGCAAACGTGCATGTTGCCATGAGCGCGATGGGCTTCCAGGGAATGCTGTGCGCGTGCAGCTTGGTCTGCACCTGCGGCCGGTCGCCTTCAGGCAGCGTGAGCACCGCACGGCGTGCCCACCACAGCGAGAGCACCGGCAGTATGACTGACATCGCAATAAGGCCTTCGGGTTTCACGGCCATGAAGAAACAGCAGAGCATCTCGCCGAAAAAGATGCTGGCAGCATGGTACAAGGCGACGCGCATGGGGTTGAGCGCGCCATAGAACTCGCACCACACGAGGATGGCTATGCCCAGGCCAACGCCTGCGATGGCGAGGCCAATATGCTTTATAAGCACAAGCGGCAACGCGAACGACCAGATGGCGCAGGCGATCGAGCCTACGACCATGCCGGCGCCTGCAAGTATCAGTATGCGGTTGTTTGACCATAAGGGGACGATCTTGCGCCACCAATATGCGGCGGCCAGGCATGCTATGCCGATGCAGACCTCGAACAGCGCGTAGTCAGAAACGTCCATGCCGGGATAGGTGCCGTATCGGAAGAAGATGGAAAGCCAGGCGCGGTAGAGGCCAACGCCCAGAAAGGACACGGGTAGCAATAGAACGCGGCCCATAAGGTTCCTCCACCGTCGCGCTCGTTCTCCCATGGCACTCCCTTCTTGTCTGCGTATGTAGCACTGCGCACGACATATGCCACAGCAAGATACCACCGCATTGGAAATTTTTGAACAGAACCCGCCCTTACCCACTTGCAGGTTTGCATATAGGGCCGCAGCAGGCAAGGTTTAAAAGTTTAAACAGGGGTGAGGGGAGCGGGGTTTAAGACTTTAAACCCCCTCCGAGCTGGTCTTTTGCATTTGGTGGTCATACGGTGGTTTTAGGCGCAGCAAGCCGGGGCCAATTCGGCCCGACAGCGCCAAACACACCAAGCAGGCGGCTTATAGGGAAAGTCGCCGCAACGAAAGGGGATCGTTATGGCTTTCGGAACCATGGCTCGTGAGGCTTCTCATCTTTCCCGCAGGGGTTTTGTGGCTGGCGCAGGTCTGGCGACCGGTGCGCTCGCGGTGGCAGGCACTGGCATGGCGTTTGCCGACGAGGGCGGCGAGGGTGTGGGCCGCGCTGCCGTTGGCGAGGCTATTGGTAAGAACGGCCATATGAACGTTCAGGTCGTCATGGAAGACGACAAGATCGTCCGCATCAACGTCCTGTACTCGCACGAGACGAAGGGCCTGGGCGACGCGGCCATGGAGGCCCTCACCGGTCTCATCATCGACAACCAGACGCTCAACGTCGACACCATCGCCGGCGCCACGCTGTCCAGCGCCGCTTTCCTGCTCGCCGTCGGGGGTGCCCTTGAGGTCCTCGGCGAGGACGTTGCCGCTTGGGAGAAGCGCGACCATGCCGCTCCTGCCGACCCCGAGGGTCTTGCCGACGCGTACGACATCGTCGTCGTGGGTACCGGCGGCGCCGGCTTTGCCGCTGCCATTTCCGCTGCCAACAAGGGCAAGAATGTCCTGTTGCTCGAGAAGCTCGGCATTTTTGGCGGCTCCACTGCCCTGTCCGGCGGCGAGATGGCCACGCCGTGCAACTGGATTCAGGTCAACATGGGTCTTGAGGACAGCCCTGAGCAGCTTGCGGCCGACATGCTGGCCGGCGGCGACAACGTCGGCGACCCCGACCTCGTGAATGTCATCGCCAACAGCGTGTACGACGCCGCCGAGTGGCTGACCTACGAGGGCGGCGTCGCATGGGAGCACAACCTGCTGTTCTTCGGCGGCCACTCTGTCCAGCGTTCCTTGATTCCCAAGGGTCACAAGGGTAACGAGATGACCACCAAGCTCACCGGTCGTGCTGAGACCATCTCCAACCTCACGCTCGTCAAGAACATGAAGGCCGTCGAGCTTGTCATGGGCGACGACGGCGCTGTGGCCGGCATCAAGGCCGAGAGCACCGTCAGCGGCGCGCAGTATGAGTTCGCGTGCAGCGCCGTGATCATGGCCGCCGGCGGCTTTGGCGCCAACGTTGAGATGCGCGCCGAAGCCAACCCCGATTACGGCTCGCAGTTCAACTCCACCGACTGCGTGGGTGCCCAGGGCGAGGGCACCAAGATGGCTCAGGCTGTGGGTGCCGACACGGTCAACATGGACCTCATCCAGGCATACCCCATCTGCGACGTTGCTACCGGCGCCCTGCTCTACCTCGATGACATGCGTCTTGACCAGCGCACGGTCATGTTCAACGTCGAGGGCCAGCGCTTCGTCGAGGAACTGGGCCGCCGCGACGTCCTGTCTTCCGCCATTCTCGCTCAGACCGGCGAGTGCGCCTACGAGATCTGGGACCAGGCCGCTGCCGACGAGACCCGTGTCGTCGAGTTCCACTACGACGAGTTCGAGAACCTCAGCTCCCGCGGCCTGTGCCTCAAGGCTGACACCATCGAGGAGTGCTGCGAACCCTTCGGCATCGACGCCGAGGCCCTCAAGGAGACCCTGGCTCACTGGAACGAAATGGCCGACGCTGGCGAGGACACTGACTTCAACTATCGCGGCAAGCTGTCCCGTATCGACACTCCGCCCTACTACATCATGACCTACAAGCCCGCTGTTCACTACACCATGGGTGGCCTGCGCATCAACACTGGGGCAGAGGTTCTCGATGCTGAGGGCAATCCCATCCCCGGTCTGTACGCAGCCGGTGAGAACGCTGGCGGCAAGATGGGCACCAACCGCCTCGGCTCCACCTCCATGTCCGATATCTATGTATTCGGCCGCATCGCCGGAAACAATGCCGCTGACTACGTTGGTTAAGCACTGAACTCATAGGCGCGCACGAACAAGTGCCCGTCCGTCCCCTATGGGGCGGGCGGGCACTTTGTGCGTGGGAGTCCAGAGATTCATGATTTGGTTTTTCGGAAGCTTACTTCAGCAGCCCCTCGAGATTGCGGACGAAACGGGCACGGTCCTCGTCGGTGAAGGGGTCGGGGCCTTTGGTGCGCCCGCCTGCGCGGCGGACCTTCTTTTCCTCATGGTGGATGAAGAGCTGCATGTCGATGGTCGCCTTGTCGTAAACGCGGCCGCGCACGCCGATGGCGGCGGCATCGCGGCCCAGAACCATGCTCGCAAGCCCGATGTCCTGGGTCACAACGACGTCGCCTGGCTGCAGGCGCTCGACGATGGCGAAATCGGCGCTGTCAGCGCCCACACCAACGGCGAGTGTCTCCACCCAAAACCCCTTGCGGGCCGCTTCAGGTGTGCGCGGATCGTCGCGGCGGATGTGCCGCTCGAGGTTCTGAGTCGAGTTGCCAGCGATGATGACGGCCACATGGCAGCGTCGGGCAACAGCCAGCGCATCGCGCGTGACGGGGCAAGCATCCGCATCAATGAAGAGCATAGTTAGGCGTCCTTTGCTGGAGGCGGGGGTGAATCTCTTCAGGAAGCATAAATCAAGATTGCATCTTTAAGAATGCTGTTGAGAAACTCCTGGCTAGACCCATTGAGTGATTGGAGGTCAACTGGCTTGTTGAGGGCGTCGGAGAGTTCTGCTTGAACGTGAAAGAATGCGAGTCCTCGGATCTGCCCTTCGTCGATGGCAATGTCGACATCGCTCGTATCGGTCTGCTCGCCTCTCGCGTACGAACCAAAAAGCACCGCCCTTGCAATTCCGTATTTTACGAAAACTGGCTCGAGGCATTGCTTTATTTGTTCGATAGTGCAGGCTGTTTCGTGCTGTTCGATTTGTGACCTCCTCTCAGGGTGCATGTATATATTCATTATGCATGAGGTCACACCTCGTCACCTCCACAGACAACGACTCAGGCACTTTGTGATGGGTTGTCAAGCAAGTATGCTGTGGGTCTACTTGTGGGTTCGGTTTCTCTATCCCCATGATTTCACTTGGGGCTTGCAGAGCGGTTGCTGAGGACTGGTAGAATCGATGACCGAACATCCGATTGATGCAGAAAGGCGTGCGGCGAAGATGATGGACGCGGTCATTTTTGATATGGACGGCCTTATGTTTGACAGCGAGTGCGTGTGGAAGACGCTGTGGGAGCCCGCGCTCGCGAAATTCGGACGCACGGTGCCCGAGGGTCTTCCGGCCGCAGCTTGCGGTACTACGGGCGACGCCGCGATTGCTGCCATTCGCAAGTATTGCGGGGAGGACATCGACGCCGAGGGCGTGTTCCACGAGTTCTACCGCATTGCCGCCGAGCGTTTTGCCCAGGGTGTGCCCAAGAAGCCTGGCCTCGATGAGCTGCTCGAATACCTGAAGGGACAGGGCATTCCCATGGCGGTGGCCTCCTCGAGCCCCGTGAGCATTATCGAGGGCGACCTGCGCGCCGGCGAGGTCGAGGTGTATTTCGACCATATCGTGTCCGGTCAGTTTGTGGAGCACTCCAAGCCTGCGCCCGACATCTTCCTTGAGGCCGCGCGCCGTCTGGGTACCGATCCTGCTCACACGCTTGTGCTCGAGGACAGCTTCGCCGGCGTGAGGGCCGGTGCAGCCGGTGGCTTCGTGACCGTGATGGTTCCTGACTTGCATCAGCCCACGCCCGAGATTCGCGCTCTGGCCACACGCGTGTGCGAGAGCCTGAGCGAGGTAAGGGCGCTTTTTGAGGTCGGCGAGCTGTAAAGAGGCATGCGGCGGGGTTGGCTAGCGGCCGTCAGTAGATTTAACATACATTTCAACTGCTGAAATGTATGTTAAATCATCAAAACCCCAGTTGGCCCGATTTTCGTTTTTCTGAAATGTATGTTGTTGGACGAGCATCTGAACCCCACGGCCTGCTCGCGGGCCCGCCGCGCCCCCAACTCGCACCCAAAACGCCAAGCGCCGCCGTGCCCACACATGGACGCAGCGGGGCCCTTCTTACTACGGCCTACTTGAGCAGCTCGGCAATCGTAATGGTCAGTCCGGGGTAGATGCCAACTGGAATGGCGGAGGAGAACGGATAGATGATGGGGGCGAAGTTTTCGTTCTCGAAGTCGTAGACGGTTGTCTTGTTCTTCTCTGGATCGACTACCCAGTATTCGCGTACCCCTGCGTTGGAATAGAGGCCTCCCTTGGTGAGGTAGTCCATGCGGCGGCTTGAGGGGGAGACCACTTCCGCAATGAAATCCGGAGCGCCGGTACATCCGCGGCTGGTGAGCTTGGACGGGTCGCAGATGACCGAGACATCGGGCTCGACATATGTGCTGTCATCGGCGTTGAGGTTTACCGCGAACGGCGCGGGGTAGACCTCGCGCTCCCCGTTGTGACGCTCGATGTATTCGTCAATAACTCTGCTGATGCGTAGGACAATCTTTTGATGCATCCTGTTCGGCGGGGCCATGTCATACAGCTCGCCATCGATGAGCTCGGCACGGACTCCCTCGGGGAGGTTCCAATAATCTTCAGCGGTGAAAGACCTCGGTTTTGACGGCGGCATAGTATCGACCTCCAGCGTTGCTGCGTCGGGTCTCATTGTAATTGATGGATGGTTGTTGGTTGCGACAGATGACTGTCGGGTTTTATGAGGCCCGGCTATGGCTCGCCCAACTCGACCACAATGGCCAACTTTTTTGCTTGCAATACATTTTTCCTGCTCAGACCTCCTTTTTGAACTCGGCCACTCTTGTCGCCTTCACCGCCTTTACTCGCCCACTGTGGTCTGGTCACATTGGGAATCACCGACGCAAGGGACGTCGGATAGGTTGCCTGATGGCCGCAAAGGCCGCAGGCAGACGAACATGAAGGTGAAAGGGGAGTTTCATGAAGACCATCTCGCGTAGGAACTTCATCACTGGTGCCGGTGCCGCTCTCGCGGCAAGCGGTATGACCTCCGTCGCATTCGCCGATGACGCAGCTGCCGAGTTTGACGACAATTACGATGTCGTTGTCGTGGGCTATGGTTTCGCCGGCGGCATGGCAGCCATCTCCGCAGCCGACGCCGGCGCCGAGAAGGTCCTGCTCGTTGACGTTGCACCTGAGGGCCAGGAAGGCGGCAACTCCCGCTTCTGCGCGCAGATTGTCGTGTACGGCCAGGACCATGATGAGCTTCGCAACTACTATGAGGGCCTTGGCTGGAAGATGAACCAGGACTCCGACGTGCTCGACGCCTATGTCGACGGCATCATGGGTGTGCCTGATATCTTCAAGCGCATGGGCATTGACGACCCTTGCATCTGGAGCGAGTTTGCCGCAACGGCTGAGGGCGAGGCCGGCACGGGCGGAAACGACGAGACCGATGCCCAGAAGATCAAGCGCTCCTTTGGCGCAATCTGCCCCGAGTACCCCGAGGTCGAGGGTTCTTCCACGGTTGATGCCGTCACGATGCATCCCGCGTATTTCGACGGTGCGTTCTATCCCGTTGTCCAGGAGACTGTCCAGGCCACGGACGCCATTACTGTGTGGCTTGAGTCCCCGGCGACGCATCTTATTCAGGATCCCGAGTCCAAGGCTGTCATTGGCGTTGTTGTTGAGCACGAGGGCCAGGAGCTGCGCATCGGTGCCAAGGGCGTCGTTCTTTCCTGCGGTGGCTTTGAGTGCAACCAGCAGATGATTCAGGATTACCTCGGTTGCGCTCGACTGGCGCCTCTGGGTGGCATGCACAACAACGGCGACGGCATCCGCATGGCGCAGGAGATTGGCGCCGATCTCTGGCACATGCACAACTACGAGAGCCTGGGCATGTTCGGTGGCAACCAGTTTGAGGTCGAAGACGGCGAGCGTGCCATCCTGATGCTCTCCGCGCGCTTCAGGCCGTCCGTGAAGGGCGCAATGATCTGCGTCGCCGAGGACGGCTCGCGTTTCCTGCGCGAGGATCAGATTGATCGCCATGGCCATCTGTTCAGCCATGGTCTGTGGCGCATCCCGAACACGAGCTACCGTCCCTGGGCTGTCTTTGACGAGGCTCAGAAGGCTATCCTTGAAGAGAACGGCCACATGCCGATCAATGTTGATGAGAAGCTTGTAAGCGCTGCTGATGCCACCGAGCTGGCTGGAATCATTGGCGCCGATCCCGAGACGCTCGCCAAGACCATTGAGCGTTTCAACGGTTACGCTGAAAGTGGCGAGGATATCGAGTTTAACCGTGCCCCGGAGTCGATGAGGGCATTCGAGGGCACTCTGTACGCACTGCCCCTGCAGCCCAGCGTGCTCAACACCCAGGGTGGCCCGCGCCGCAATGCGAAGGCCCAGGTCATGGACACCAACGGCGAGCCCATCAAGGGCCTGTTCAGCGCCGGTGAGTGCGGTGGCGTGAACGCCTTCTACTATCAGGGCGGCGGAAACGTTGCCGAGTGCCTCGTGTTCGGCAAGATTGCTGGCGAGAATGCGGCAATGGGTGTCGAGTAAGCGTTAACCAGATTGGCCTATGGGGGCTGCCGGGATTGAACGGCAGCCCCTTTTTGATATCATCCTTCCAGTTGTTCGGTAAGGGGCCGACAAACGGGGGCATGATATGACGACGGAAAGCGCACGGGGTAAGACGTACACCATCAAAACGCTGCTGAGCGTTTTGGGCATTTCTCGCAATACGTTGCGCTATTACGAGCAGATCGGTGTTATCTCGCCCGTACGTGACCCCGATTCAAACTATCGCGTGTACACGAATGACGACGTTTTTAGCGTCGCCCAGCTCAACATGCTGAAGAACGCGGGGTTTGAAGTGGCTGACGCCCAGGTTGTCATGGAAAAGACCGAGGACGCCTCGGAGTTCGTCGGCAGGCTTTCGGAGCAAAATATGCGCCAGCAGGCATGGCATGCTGCGGTGCAGGATTCCCTGGAGACGCTTAAGGCTATTTGCGATGATATACATCGGGGACCCGTGCCCCGTCTTTCCGTCGGTCGACCGGCCCTTGTCTATTTCGATGAATGCGAGACGGGCTACGACAACCATGTACCTGATCCGGCACAGGATGTGCTCATCCGGAGCATGCCGATTGCTACATTTGGGTCGATTATCGACGGGGATTTTTTCTCGGATAGCCTTGGCTTGCCAAAATGGGGACGGATTGTATACGCGTGCGATGCGCCTTTGTTGCCGCAGCTCTCGCTTGCAAGTCGGCCGCCGGTTCAGGTGGGAGGATGCCCTTGCGTGGAAATCTCCTATGCGGCTGACGCTGACAAAATCCCTGGTTTTGACAGAGGCGGTAGCACGCGTAAAAAAATTGCGGGCATTTATGGACGAATATGGGTTTGAGCAGGCAGGAGACGCATATACCTCCCATGCCCTGCCTATCAAGGGCGTGTTCTATACGCGCGTTCACCTGCCTGTTCGCGCGATTAGTTGGCGAGCGAAGCGCATGCTGGCCAAGCTGGAGCGCGACGCGCAGTCGTAAGACACGCTTCGCTGGGTGAGGGCCTGCGCGTGCCTGTCGGATGATTTAACATACATTTCAACAGTTGAGATGTATGTTAAATCATTAAAAGCCCAGTTGGCGCGATTTTCGTTTTTCTGAAATGTATGTTGTTTTGTGAGCGCTCGGGCCCCACGACCCCGCCGCGCCCAAAACGCAGGGCGCCGCCGTGCCTGCGAGTGGCCACGGCGGCGCCCTTGGGGAATGTCGAGCTGAATCAGGCTAAATCAGGCTAGAACAACGTGTGTCCTTACTTGCCCAGGTACTTGGCTGCGGCCTGAGCGGCGAAGCGGCCGGAGTTGCAGGCCCAGCTGGACTGCGAGCCCGGGGCCTTGTTCACGTCGTAGGCGTCGCCGTACAGGCCGCCCGCGTCGCAACCGGTGGCATAGAGACCGGGAATGACCTCGCCCTCAGTGTTGATGACCTCGCAATCGGTGTCAATCTTCGCGCCGCCCACGGTGCAGTAGTAGCCGTCGGCAATCTCGGCGATGTAGAACGGGCCCTCCTCGATGGCGTGCATCTTCTCGGGGGCCTTGTTGAAGTCGGGGTCCTCGCCTGCGGCGCAGTAGCTGTTGTACTGGTCGACGACGGCCTTCAGAGCCTCGGGATCGAGCTCGACGGCCTCGGCAAGCTCCTCGATGGTGTCCGCCTTGTGGACGGAGTCGAGGGCCTCGACGGCCTCGGTGAATCCAGCCATGGGCTCACCAGCGGCAACGAAGCTGAAGCAGGTGCCGTACACGCCCTCGTTCTCCCAGGCATCGAGGTCGCCCTTGCAGAAGACGGCGTACGTCTTGTTCTGGTTGCGCTGCGCGATGCCGACGCGGGCGAAGTCGTTCTCCCACTTGTCCTCGTTGACGAAACGCTCGCACTTCTCGTTGATCCAGAGAACGGGCTGCGTAGAGGCGATGTAGTCGGGCTGGGCCCACGTGGAGCCCACCATGACGGGGCCGCACCACATGACGGTGCCCAGACCCTCGGCCATGTCTGCGCCTGCCGCGCGGGCCATCTTGATGCCGTCGGCGTCGCGGCCGGTCATGCCCTGGGGAGCCAGCAGCTCGTTGTGGGTCTCAGAGACGGCATACAGGAAGTCGAGGTTGTTTGCATAGCCGCCCGTGGCGAGAACGACAGTGGGGGCCTCGACCTTGACGACAGTACCGTCGGCGCGCACGGCGAGGACGCCGGCGACCTTGCCGTCCTCCATGACGAGCTGCTTTGCCGGGCACTCAAGCTCGACCTGCACGCCGAGGTTCTCGGCGGCCTTGGCCAGGGACTCCATGAAGCTCACGCCCGGGCCTTTGTCGAGGTTGCGCTTGAAGATGTGCCATGCCTTGTGGTCGCCGTACTGCTGCACGTGGTCGAACTCCACGCCCAGGTCCTCAAGCCACTCGACGGTCTCGCCCGTGGTGCCGAAGAACTTCTTGTAGAGGTCGTGGTTGGGCACCCAGTGATGGTAATCCATGCAGTTGTTGATGGCTTCGGCCACGGTCTGAGTCTCGCCGGCTTCCTCGGTCCAGTGGGTCTGAACGCCGAAGGAGCCTTCGACGCCGACGAACGAGCCGCCCGTGAAGCTGAACTTCTCGAGCACGATGGGCTCAAGGCCGAGCTGCTTGGCCTGGCAGGCGCACGACATGCCAGCGCCACCTGCGCCGCAAATGGCGATGTCGCAGGTCAGGGTCTCGGTGGGCTCGCCAACCTCCTCGAGGTCCCACACACTGCTCGACTCGGCGATGACCTTGGCCTGGGCAGGCTCGGCGGAGAGGCCTGCGGCGGCAAGGCCAGCGGCGGCGACACCGGCGGTGGCAGTGACGAACGAACGACGAGACATTGCGTTGGACATACATGCACCTTTCGCTTATGGGGGCGCTTCGAGGCGCGTGCCTCTGGAGTGCCCAACTCCCCTTGCAGGCGCCATCTGGCGTCTTCGCTGGGCAGAATAGGACCCGCGGCCCTGCCCTTTCAAGATGGTTGGACCCAGCCAGAAGTGCACCCCCCGAACTGCAAGTTGTACCTCGCGCGTTGCGATTTGTGGCAGTATATTTGCGTAGCTCTGCAGCGTTGGGGAATGTTCGAGTGCGGTTTGATGGGGCCAAACGGGGGCACAGGTGAACAGCGAGCAACTAAAGTACTTTGAGCTGACCTATCAGGAGCGCAATTATTCGGCGGCGGCGCGAATGGTGCCCGTTTCGCCGCAGGGGCTTACCAAGGCGATCAGGGCCCTGGAAAAGGAGCTCGGTGTCACGCTTTTTGAGCCTGATTCCAACGGCATGCCGCAACCGACACCTTATGCCCAGGAGCTGTACGAGTTCACCGAGGTCACGAGCAGCAATCTGCGCCTTATGCGGGAGGCTTTCGACCGCATACGCGGCCAGGAGCTCCACGAGCTACGCCTGGGATGCTCGCTCGGTGTGATGGGGGCGCTCGGACCGGACTTTCTCGACGGGTTTCGTGCCATGCGTCCCGACGTTCGCGTTTCGTATTGGGAGACGAACGACGCCCTCTGTGACGAGGGTCTTGCGCATGGTGACTATGACCTGGCTCTTGCGGTGCTGCCGTGTTCGTCGGAGTTTGAGTCGGCTCCGCTCTACAAATGCCCCCTGTATTTTTGGGTGAACGCTGCCGATCCGCTCGCTCGCAAGGAATCGCTCGTTCTGGAGGATCTGCGAGGTTACGACCTGGCCCTTCCTGGCGAGGGGTTCAAATGCTTTGACGCCCTTCGTCGGCTCGACGAAGAGCGTTCGCTTGGTCTGGGGCATATTTTCGAGATGAGCGAGATATTCCAGCTCTACGAGTTTGCCGCCCGTGGTCGCGGAGTGGGATTCACCGCCCGCCATCATGTGAACCTATCGGTGTTCGCCCATGACGATTCTGTCGTGGCTGTTCCCTTGGCTGAACTGAGCTGGGGTTTTGGTATCGAGAGGCTTAGAACCCATGCTCTTGACAATGCCGAGCAGGCCTTTTGGAACTGGTGCGTGTCATACGCCAAGCGCCTTCCGAGCGACCCGGTGTAGGCCTGCCGCTTGTTGCTTGGCTTCCTACAGCGAGTCGACGAGGGCGTTCGCAGCACCAATACGTCCAACTGGGACACCTACATCCAGGCAAGCGGCGACTTCACCAAGATCACCGAGCGGGTGGAGCGGCTGGAAGCTACCGAGTGCTGAGGGGTTGGGGCCGCTATGGCCCCGCGTTACATTCCATGAGGTACAATACGCGAGCAATTGGCATTTGAAGTCGCGGTTTCGCATCGGGGAAGGCATCGCGGTCGGCTGGCTTTGCCCTGATGACTCATAGAATGGGAGTCGCTCCATGACCCAGGCAGAAGAGATGGCGCGGGCGGCGGGGCTCGAGTTGCGGCGCGAGGATTGTGGCCTTGTGCTTGCCGGCGACGGCATGGAGCTGTGTGCCGATTTTGCCACCATGCTGCCACGCATCAGGCCCGACAGGTTGTCGGGCGAGCTGCTCGTAAAGGTCGCACGGATAAAAGGGGAGCCTGCGGCGCGCGTCTTCGATGCGACGGCGGGTTTGGGGGAGGACTCTTTCCTGCTCGCCGCCGCTGGCTTCGACGTCGTCCTTTGTGAGGCGAACCCCGTGATTGCGGCGTTGCTTGAAGATGCACTTGCTCGCGCCGCCCTCGACGATCGCCTTGCGCCCATTGTGGCACGCATGCACCTGCGCCAAGTAGACAGCGTGGCAGAGCTTGGACGCATGGTGCAAAGCGAGGAGCCGCGTCCGGATGTTGTGTACCTCGACCCCATGTTCCCGGCGCGCCAGAAGTCGGCCGCCGTGAAAAAGAAGTTCCAGCTCCTGCACCATCTTGAGTGCCCCTGCGCAAACGAGGAAGAGCTCATGGCGGCTGCGCTGAGCGTGTGTCCGCGCAAGGTGGTTGTCAAGCGCCCGCCCAAAGCGCCGCATCTGGCGGGTATCAAGCCGAGCCATTCCATCGAGGGCAAGGCCGTGCGTTACGACTGCATCGTGCCCGCGCAGCTCAAGCGGGGGTGAGGGCTGGATTTAGGCCCAGAACTGGGCATGCGTGCTCATCTGCCACATCGATGCGGTAGACGAGCGTTTTACATGCAGGCTTTGTCAAACGTGGTTGAGGACCGGCCTCGCGCCGCTGCATACGCCTGCTAGCCCACGTGCTCCCAGTCAATCGCCTGTGCGCCTGCGCCCTCGAGCAGCTCGTTTGCCTGCGAGAACGGGCGCGACCCGAGAAACGCCGGCAATCCTGCGCTCGACCTGCTGGCCGAGAGAGGCGAGGGGTGCGTGGAGGCCAGCACGAACTTGCTGCCGAGCATATCCGCACCCGCGGCTCCTGCATGCAGGCGAGCCTCTTCCACCAGGCCCACGGCGAAGCGCCCCCATGCCAGGAATACGACCGGCTGCTGCAGTGTGAAGCACTTCTCGATCAGGTAATGCGTCAATACCTGCCAGCCCAGTTTGCTGTGGGAGTTGGCGGCATGCTCCGTCACGGTGAGCGTCGTGTTGAGCAGCAAAACGCCCTGCTCAGCCCACCTGGTAAGGTCGCCAGACTTTGGCGTCTCGCATCCCAGGTCGGCGGCCATCTCCTTATATATGTTGCGTAGGCTCGGCGGGAGCTTCTGGCCCTGCGGCACGGAGAACGAGAGCCCCATGGCCTGACCGGGCTCATGATAGGGGTCCTGCCCGAGGATGACGGCGCGCACGTTGCTGGGCGCCGTGTAGGCAAGCGCGTTGAGAATGTCGTCCTGAGCAGGGTAGATGGTCTGCGTGCCGCGCATGGCCGCGATCTCGCCCATGAGGCGCTCGCAGGTCGCACGTACCTCCTGCGGTGCGCCGTTGAGCCACAGGTTGACGTTGTTCAGGTCCCTCACTGCTATTTCAGCCCTTCTACCAGGTCAATCAAGTCTTGTTGAGAATGCACGCCCAGCTTGGCGTAGACGTTGCGCACATGCGTCTTGGCGGTGGAGCGCGATACGACCATGCGCTCCTGGATGGCCGCCGTGTTGCGCCCGTGGGCGAGCAGCTCGAGTGCTTCGGCCTCGCGCGGGGTCAGCGTGTATATGGCGGCTACCGCCTTGCACGCCTGGGTAAGCACATCTACCTGCTCGGTTTGCTTGACGGGACGCACTGCTTCCACCTCGCGCACGGTCTTGTCAAAGTTGAAGACGTCGGGTGCCAAAACGTTGAAGGCGACGAATGCGAACACAATCATGGCAAGCAGCAGCGCAAAGAGCGCGGGATCGTGTGCGAGCGCGTCGTTGGCGAGCAGGCCGAGTTGGGCGCCCGTTACGCTGCCAAGGGAGTTGGCACCGCCCACAAAGAGGGCGACGCCCGTTGCAGCCATGGGGTTTCGAGCACCGAGGTTGGCGACGATCATAAAGACGAGCATGCGCGTGAGGTCCGATCCTGCGCGCAGCATCACATTCGATAGCGCAGGTATGCTTGTCAGGGAGTCGATAAGCGGGTTTACCAGCAGGAAGCCCGCAAGTACGCATAGCATTGCGGCTTTGTAGAGCGCGTCGAGCCCCACGCGGTTGCATACAAGCAAGGCGCAGGCGACGAGCAGGGCCGGGATGCATGCCAGCACGGTGGTTTGAGGCGTGGCGTTGACGCTTGAGAACGTCATGGCAAAGCCGAAAGAGGCCTTGAGCAGGATGAGCGTCACGAAGAGGGCATTGCCGACCGGCAAAAACGAGCGCGGGTTCGTGACACGCAGTTCTGCGATAGGGGCGGCTTGCGCCATGTCGCTCACAAGTATGGAAGAGGGGTAGTACGTGAGCGCCATGATGATGAAGCCCGCTGCATAAAAAACCACCAGGTGCACCGTGAGGGGAAGGGCTGTCACCAGGAGCTCGAGCGCATAGCTCAAAGCCCAGCCGGCGCATAGGGCGGCGAAAGCGCTGCGCGCGCCCTGTTCTATGGCGAGACTCGTAAGCTGCAAGAGAATGGTGGTGCCGAACCAGGTTGAGGCAACTGAGCGTAACAGCATGCCAACGGTGAGCAGCACGGGGTTTGCAAGCCAGATTCCCAAAAAGATTGATGGCGCTCCGACAAGGTAACAGCCCGCTGCAATGCCCATCCAGGTGCGCGGCCGGCAGAGTTGGGGATGCTTGCTCAGCAGTACATACAGCGCAAGTGCCAAGGCGGCCGCGGATAGCGTGCCCACGTCGCGGGCTTCCAAGAACACGGGCTTGAAGAGCGGAAAAACCGTCATGTTGAGAAGCGTGATGCTGAGCTGATAGACGCCGACGGCGCATGCGGCGGCAAGCCAGGCCGTGCGAGACGCGCGGGTGCTAGTTTTGTCAGGCGAGCAGCCCTGCGATGTCGTCTCGCTCATTGCGTGCCTTTCTCGGTTCCCTCACGCCCGAATGCGCGCCATCCAAGTCGGTCGCAGACTGGCTGACCTTGACGCTGGAGATTGCCCCAAGTCCGAATGTGCGCTTCTTTGAAACACACCGGCAAGTGTATCAGCGCTTGACAGCCTGAATCAATAAAACACCAGGTCGCGCAAAATCGACCCACGAGGGTGAGGACGGTATGAGATGCGGAAAATCGAGGCTGAGAAACAGTAAAACCCCTGGTAGATAAGTTCGACCTGCTGGTGCGAGGTGATCTGGGCGATTCTGGAGCAAAGTGTGCGTTGTCCAAGGGGCACGCGGGGCGCTACGCCCCACGCCCGTGGCAGAGTTCGTCGTCCAAGCGTTGCAAGCACTGTCACGTAACCCAGGCACGTATCGAGCAAAGGAGTATTACCCATGGAAATGACCCGCCGTTCGCTTCTTACTGCCGGTGCCGCCGCATCCGCAGCCGTTGCCGCTGTGGGCAGCCTCACTGTTGCTGCCGCTCCCCAGCAGGCTCAGGCAAAGGCTCCTGAGCGCAGCTCCGAGGACTGGCTCGGCACCGCTCCCGAGATCGCCGAGTCCGACATCGTCGAGACCCGCGAGTGCGAGCTGCTTATCGTTGGCGCAGGCAACGCCGGTATGGCCGCCGCCGCTTCCGCCGCAGAGCTGGGCATGAACTTCATTGTCGCCGAAAAGGGCTCCATCGTGGGCGACACGCGTCATTGGCTCGGCGCTGTCAACTCCAAGTACTGCGAGGCCGCCGGCGTGTCCGATGACAAGGGCAAGCTTCTCAACGAGCTCGTGCGCTACGCTTCCGGCAAGTGCGACCCCCGCGTCTGGAAGGTTTGGATCGACGAGAGCGCCAGCATGATCGACTGGCTCGACGAGCTCCTGGTCGAGGCCGGAATGACCTGCTCTCTCGATGCCGACAACCAGGATCCCACGGGCGGCACCTGCTACTACATCCCCTACACCGAGCACTACTACTCCGGCAAGGATGCCGAGGGCAACAAGCTTGTTCGTAACGAGATTTTCGAGCGCTACATCAACTCCCTCGGCTACAACGTGAGCTACGAGACGTCCCTCGTCAAGCTCGAGCAGGACGAGACCGGCCGCGTGACGGGCGGTATCTTCCAGACTGCCGACGGCTATGTGCGCATCAACGCCAGCGCCGGCGTGCTGCTGGCCACGGGCGGCTATCCGGCCAACCCCGCCATGTGCAAGGCGCTTGCCCCTATCATCGACCGCGTCGTGACGCTTGTGTACTACAACACCAACGACACGGGCGACGGCATCAAGGCTGCTATGTGGCTCGGTGCCCAGAAGGACGAGGATCCTGCGCCCATGCTCTTCAACCGCGGCCTCGTGAAGCCCGGCGAGGATGCCGGCTACGTGTCCTGCGATGGCACGGGTGCCTTTGCTGGCCAGGGCAGGCAGTACAACATCGGCTCGCAGCCCTTCCTCAAGGTTGCCCGCGACGGCCGCCGCTACGGCAACGAGTCCACGCCGTACGACTTCGACCTCAACACCGTTGCCGAGAAGCCGGGCGGTGTCTTCTGCCAGGTGTTCGACAACAACGCCCGCGAGGACATCAAGCGCTTCAACACCATCGGCTGCTCGCGTCAGATCCAGCAGCAGCTGGCCGCCAAGCCCGACATCACGCTCGAGGAGTTCTTCGCCGACAAGATCGAGGAGGGCACCATCTTGATGGCCGACACCCTCGATGAGCTCGCCGACAAGCTGGGCTTTGAGGGCGAGGTCAAGGAGACCTTCCTGGCCACGTGCGACCACTACAACGAGATGTTCGACGCCCAGGAAGACGACGAGTTCGGCAAGGAGGCTTACCGCCTCTCCGAGCTGCGCAACCCGCCGTTCTTCGGCGCTTGGTACGGTGCCAGCTTCCTGACGACGGTCGACGGCCTGCGCATCAACGAGGAGATGCAGGTCCTCGACGTGAACGACCAGGTCATCGAGGGTCTTTACGCTGCTGGCGACTGCTCGGGCAGCCTCTTCGCCAACAACTACCCCGAGTACATCGTTGCTTGCGCTTGCGGCCGCACCGTGACGTTCGGCCGTCATGTCGCCCGTCACCTTGCTGAGCAGGCCGGCTACGACCTGTCCAACGTCACCAAGGGCGATGTGAACTACGTCGACCCCGAGGCCGCCGCTCAGGCTGAGGCCGCTGCGACCAAGACCGATGTCTCGACCGTCGCCGACGGCACCTACGAGGGCTCTGCCAAGGGCATCGGCGGCGACGTGCCCGTTACGGTGACCGTCGAGGGCGGCAAGATTACTGCCGTCGAGGTCGGTGAGAACTCCGAGACCCAGGGCATCGGCTCCAAGGCCATCGAGCAGCTGCCTTCGGCCATCGTGGCCGCCAACGGCACCGAGGGCGTCGACGCCGTCTCCGGCGCCACCGTCACCTCCAAGGCCATCTTCGACGCCGTGAACACCGCTCTCGCCACTGTGTAAAAGCCTGGCATCTTGGAGTCTTTTGCCTGGTAGTTTGCCTGTTGCATAGATTTACTCGCTTGATTGCCCCGTCTCTCGAATTGCATGTGCTCATGCTTCGAGAGACGGGGGTTTGTTGTTTGGTGGGACTCTTGACATGGGGGGCACCGCTCGTTTTGGGCGTTGTTCGCCTGCTCGTCATCTCATGTGCCGTTGTGTATCGCGCCGATACCCGAATTTTACGAAGCGGGCGTGCCTGCAGTGGGTATGCTGCATCCGAGATTCTGGTGCGACCGCCTTTGCGCGGCTGGACATGGCAATGAGACAGGGGGACCGATATGGCGTGCGATTTTGCGTCTATCCAGGCTGACAACTACGTTTGCGAACCGGGCGAGGTGGAAAGGCGAGAGATCTCCCTTTCATCCAGCGACGGCGAGTCTGCGCTGGTCGGTTATATGTGGCAGGCCCCGGGCCCTGCCAAGCCCCGCGCGATTGTCCAGCTTGTGCATGGCATGGCGGAGCACATCCTGCGCTACGAGCCGTTCGCCCGCTATCTGGCCACCTACGGCTTTCTGGTGGTGGGCCACGATCACATCGGTCATGGCGAGAGCGTCTCCGACCCTTCGAGCTGGGGCGTCATGAAGCCAAAGGTCGGTGCCGACCACCTTGTGGGAGACGTGCATCGCACCCGCAACTATGTGCAGGTTCGCTATCCCTATGTGCCGTATTTCATCTTCGGCCACTCTATGGGGTCGTTTGTCCTGCGCAATTACCTGTGCGCGTACGGCAAGGGCCTGAGTGGCGCCGTCGTGTGCGCCACGGGTTGGCAACCTCCCGTCGCGCTTGCCTTTGGCAAGATCGTGTGCGACATCGTGGGCGGCGTGCGCGGATGGGACCACCGTTCGAAATTCGTCAATTTCCTGGCCGATGGCGCCTATGCGCGTGCTTTTGGTCCCGAGGAGGGCGGCAAGCTCGGGTGGCTCACGCGCGACCCCGAGCAGCGCGAGCTGTTTGACAAGGACCCTGCCTGCGGTTTCACGTTCTCTGTGGCGGCCTACCACGAGCTTTTCTCCCTTGTGGGAAGCAGCCAGAAGCGCAGTCGCGTTGCCTACATGCGCCCGGAGGTTCCAGTACTGCTCATCGCCGGCTCGCAGGATCCGGTTGGCAACAACGGCGAGGCCATCCCCAAGGTTGCGCGTCTCATGCGTGCCTGCGGCGTGCGTGACGTGCAGGAGAAGATGTATCCCGATGCCCGCCACGAACTTCTCAACGAGACGAACCGCGACGAGGTCTTCTCCGACGTGCTCTGCTGGCTTGAGGGTTGTCTGGCGGCGGAGTAGCTGCTTTGCAGGATATAATCTGAAGCGGAAGGAGGGGCCGCTTGGGCTTCGTAATTCCAAGCGGCCCCTCTTGTTGAGCTGGGTTGGCGTTCGTATGCCATTTAGGCCTTTTCAACTATGGTGTCCTGCGTGTAGCGCTAAGGCTTCCTCGTTAGTTCGATGACTTCTTGCTTGGTGTGAACTCCAAGTTTGCGATATAGGCATTTGACGTGGCCCTGAACGGTGCCGAGGGATATGCCGAGTGTGTCGGCAATCTTCTGATAGCTTCTTCCCTCGCTTACAAGAAGCAGTACATCGGTTTCCCTCGCAGTGAGTCCAAACTTTGCTGCGAGCATTTTGCAGGCTGGGGTGAGGGATGTCTGACTCGAGATTTGTGTCGACCGCTTATCTAAATCAATCAAGCTGTCCGTGTTTCCAAATGTGCCGGCTGTTGTCGTATTTGCGCTGCTGTCAAACCAAGAAATTATTCCTATTGTGCGGGCATTCATGAAGACAATGGTTGCAACCACGGCCAGAAAAGTCATGAACGGGACGACGAATGCTGTCATCTGTTGAGCCCAAGAGGGATCCGCCCCAATAAGCACGGGCGTGAGGCTCTTGCCTAAGAAGTTTGGCAACACGCGGAATAAAAGGACGGTGAGTCCGAAGGTCAGCACTCCTGACGCTCCGTACATTACAGACGATACTGAAACGATGACAAAAAGTTCAACCTCAAAGCCTCCCAATACGGCAGAGAGCGAGGCAGTGGCAATATGACTCAGCGTTTCGTTCTCAACAAGTAGGGAAAACATTCCCGCCATAAAAATCACGACGAGTCCGCTCCATATAAGTTGGAACAACCTTCCCTTGTCTTGCACGCGTTGTAGCGCAACAAACATGACGCTTGATAGTGTTAACGAACAGATGATGGTAAGAAGTCGGTCATTGTCCGGCACTGTCTCAGTCGCGTATGCCAACAATCCTACGGCAAGTCGGCCTGCAAGAAGAAACAAGCCCAGCATTCCAATGACACCGAGGGGCATGGATTGGAGCCCTTCATGTATCTCATTGTCGGTCTTGGCCTGGCTGGACATGCCATAGTAAAGCCAGGCGAATCCCGACAAAGCTGGCGCAGCGATGGCAATTCCAATCATGATGGGTGTGGGAAGAAAGGCGGTGATTTGAAAAAGGGAGCTTGTTGCAAAGGCGAGAAGAACCGCTGGCGCAGAGTGTAGTGAGGACAGGGAGCAGATGCTGCATCCCCAGCAAAGTGTTAGCCAGGCATAGCCAAATGCGCTCATGAGACAACCAAGCGCGAGCATAACTTGGGTGCCGGTGCCAAAAAATGGAGCGATAAGAGTCAGGGCCCATCCAATACTTCCGGTCATGCAAACAAGGCTCGTGGCGAGGCGTCGCCCCTCAATGAAGCGAGAGAATTGCTTATGTAAAACAATGCCGACGAGCAGGGCAATGACCAGCCCAATCATTGTGGGCGCATACACAGACCACATTGTTTCAGCTGGCTTCTGATAAAAGGTAAAAAGTGCAGAGTACTCGTACTTGCGAAAGAACGGCCACCAGAAAGCCAATCCTATAATCAATGCAACAGATGAGTTATTCGAATTTGCTTTAGGCATACTGGGTGTAAGCCCCTGAGTCCACCAGGTCATTGATCCTGTCCCGTTTTTGAGTGCACGCCGTAGCCCCTTCCGAGTTTTGTAGTGATGATTATCGCATGAAACCAACGTTCGAACAGGCGAAAGAGAAGTTTTTCTCTTCAGTGCAGGTTTTGCCTTTTTACGGTCTACCTGCACAAATAGTGTCAACCCCCATGCTTTATGAGGCACATGTCCAGACAAAACGCCATGGTTCATGGCTCACGTGGCCGTGATGGTGGGCCCATAGTTGATGGACAGACGCGGGCAATCGCCTGCGTCTTGGAGTAATAGCAAGATAAGGAGGAGAGACTATGAGGAAGAGCATGGGCTGCACGACTTCTGGGCGAAAGATGTCTTACGTGGTGGGCGTCCTGGTCGCGACTGCATTCGTCGGAGCCCTTGGGGTTGCAGCGTTTGCGATGGCGGACGTCTCCAATGGCGGGGAAAAAGGGGGTCGTGCCGAGAATGTCTTGGTGCTTCATCAGGAGCTTGGTCTTGATCTGGAGAAGGTAGCCAACGATGCGCAAAAGGCTTTGACGGACGATGCCGCACCTGTAGAGAAGTCGGCCGCAACACTTGGCACTCGCGAATTCTGCCTAGGTTGTCATGACTGGGATTCCATCGTTGACTCCACGTTGCTTCCCGGTGATGTGACTGTCTATAACAAGCAGGGCCTCTACAACGTGCATGACAACCATAATGGCCTTGTGAACTGCTCTGATTGTCACTCGATTGACGACAAGACGTCTACGCTGGGTTGTGTTGGCTGCCACTACATGGAGCTTCCTGCTGGTTGGGTGGGTTTCTACTAATTGGCCACTACATGATTGTGGACAGTCATTGGAAAGGTGAACTGATATGAGCATGGATATTTCTCGCCGTGACATGCTGGTTGGATCTGCGGTTTTGGGTGTCGTTGCTGCCGGTGTGGCTCATGTGGCGTACGCCAAGGAAGAACCGCTTGATGTGACTGCCTTTGACGCGGATCCCGCAGAAACCTACGAGTGTGATTTTGTGGTTGCGGGTTCTGGCACTGCGGGCCTTTGCGCTGCTATTCGCGCGGCTGAGTTGGGCCTTTCGGCCATTCTTGTGGATGTTAACACCGAGAACGGAATCGGCGGTAATTCGCGCTATGTCGAGAATTGCGGTGAGGTTCCTGAGGGCGGAGCCGACGAACTGTATCGCAACCTTGTTGATTACCACCGCTTTGCCAGCAACGCCATTGTGACGCGTCGATTTGCCGATGATGCACAGAAGGTCATTGATTGGACGCGTGATAACCAGGGTGTCGTTTTTAAAGAGGGCCGCCTTAAGTATGAGGAAGACGGAAACGGCACTAATGGCGGCAAGACTGCCATCTATACGATGTACAACTATGCCTTGGAGCTGGGTGTACAGTTCCTCTTTGACGAACGTGCGTACAAGCTGCTCGTCAACGAGGATGGTCGTGTTACGGGCGTAAGATGCCGTAACCGAATCGGTGAGGTTATCCAGGTTAATGCCAAGGCCGTTGATCTGTGTACGGGAGGCTATGGCTGCAACAAGGAAATGTTCGAGCGTTTTACTAACGTCTCCTACGATCGAGTTATTAATCGCGGCAGCATGGGTACTCAGATGGGCGACGGCATTACGATGGGTGAGGAGCTTGGCGCCCTGCTTTTCCATCCGGAGGCCATTAACTATTGCAGCCCCATTCTTCCTGGTCACTATAACAAGGGAGCGCTAACCATTTGTGGTGTCAACCAGGCCGACACATGCTTCTTTAACGAGGCTGGTCGTCGTTTCTGCGACGAGGAGGTTATTTCTGATTGGACGACTTCTGGTAACATCTGCTCTCAGCAGCACCATATCTATATGATTGTTGATCAGGATTTTGTTCAGAAGATTATGGATGAGGGCGTCGTCACTAAGCGTCATAACTACTTTGAGGTTGGCGAGCCAGTGCCACAGTTCCAGGACGAGATCGATGCCGCGCTTGTTCGTGAGAATCCTCGTGTGTACAAGGCTGACACGCTTGAGGAGTTGTGCGCCAATGTCGACATTGACGCAGAGACGACTGTTGCGGAGATAGAGAAGTTCAACGGCTACGTGGATGCCGGTTTCGACGCAGACTTCATGAAGGATCCCCAGTATTTGCGCAAGATCCAAACCCCGCCGTTTTACCTCTTCCGTTCTCAGCTTGCGTTCTACAACAATGTGGGTGGTCTTCGCGTTGACGAGCATGCTCGAGTTATAGGCTCTGACTACAAACCGATTGTGGGTCTGTATGCTGGTGGTTCTGACGCTGGTGGACTCTTTGGTCCTTATTACGGCGTTTCCATTGCCCCTGGTTCCACGCAGCTTTGGGGTCGTGTGAGTGGCTACTGGGCCGCAGAGCACGCCGCCAACGAGCTGATTCCGTCGTTGGAAGCGTAGACTTGACACTTATAGAGGCACCTGCCGTGTATCAAGGGCCGCTTCTTGTCATTAAGAATGAATTTTCAAGAGAGGTCGCTTCGGTACTTTACGGGTGTGCGAAAGGTCTCGCAGTTCCCAGGTCGATTATTCACAAGAACGTTGCCCTGGCCGAGGTCATGGGCACCTCGTGAACGTCGATTCGCTGGTATGCGGATGGGGAATAAATCCGCATAATGCCGCTGTATGGCCGAGAAACGTCTGCGCCCCGAGTGCGTTGCGTGCGTACCCGGGGCGTTTTCGTAAAAAGTCTATCGACCGAAAGGGAACGCGTATGACACGTGGCACTGACATCCTTATCGACGTGAGCGCCAAGCGTGCCGAGAAGCACGTCCGTCTCATGAGCCGACTTACGGGCACCGTATCGGCGCTTGTGATGATTGCAGCCGCAATTGTGGCCCTCACCCTTACCAACGTGGGCTTCCACGAGCCCCTTCACCATGCCATGGAGACGCCTCTTGGCTTCTATATTGGCGAGACCTTTGTGGGCCTCACCTTTGAGCAGGTTGTAAACGACCTGTTCATGGCCTTCTTCTTCTTGCTTGTGGGTTGCGAGCTCAAGTACGAGATGACGGTGGGCGCCCTTGCCAAGCCCAAGCAGGCGATTCTGCCCATGGTGGCGGCGCTGGGAGGCGTGTGCGGCCCCGCCCTCATTTATCTGGCCATCAACATGGGCGGTGACGCCGTGCAGGGCTGGGCCATCCCCACTGCCACCGACATCGCGTTTGCCCTGGCGGTCATGAGCCTGTTCGGCGAGCGCATTCCCGTAGGTGTGAAGGTCTTCTTCTCCACGCTTGCCATTGCCGACGACATGGTGGCCATCGTGGTCATCGCCCTGTTCTACAGCACGGACATCGCTGTGCTTTGGCTGGTCCTTGCCGCGCTTGCCGTGGTGGTGCTGATCGTGCTCAACCGTCTGCACGTGTTCAAGCTCACGCCGTATCTGTTGCTCGGCGCGTTTTTGTGGGTGTGCTTCTTTAACGCCGGCATCCATGCGACGCTGGCTGGCGTGGTGCTCGCCTTTACCCTGCCTGTGAAGTCCAACGTGAACCTCAAGGCCTATGCGCACTGGATTGCTGGCAAGTCCGCTGAGTTTGACCGTACCTACGACTCCGACCTGCGCATTCTTGGCCAGCACGAGGTGACCGAGCTCACGCACGAGGTCGAGCGCGTGTCCCACATCGTGACCCCGCCGCTGCAGCGCCTGGAGCATGCCATCACGTTCCCGGTGAACTACCTCATCCTGCCGCTCTTCGCTTTTGTGAACGCGCAGGTTTTTGTGGCCGACGCCGACATGCTTACCGTGCTTACCTCGCCTGTCACCCTTGGCGTCTGGGTGGGCCTTGTCCTGGGCAAGCCTATCGGCATCCTGCTCACGACGTTTGTCATGGTCAAGTTCTGCGGCTTCTCGCTTCCTAAGAACGCAACGTGGGGCCATATGCTTGGCATCGGCATGCTTGCCGGCATCGGTTTCACCATGGCCATCCTCGTGGGCGGCCTGGCCTTCACCGATCCCACCTACATCATGAACGCCAAGGTGGGCATCTTGCTGGGCACCTTCACGGCTGCGGTCGTTGGTCTGGTTTACCTGGCGCTTTACCTCAAGCGCCATGAGGCGAAGGACGCCGCTCCTGCCCAGGCCGAGCAAGGGGAGTAAGAGGCGCTGGCGCTCGATGGGTGTTGGTGTAGCTCACTGTTCTAAACGAAGCGCCGCCCGTCTGGATACACCAGGCAGGCGGCGCTTTTTTGTTGCCGGAGAGGACGGGACGATGCTGAGGTCCGCTCTGGAGGACCGTTTCAGGTCTCACTGGGGCTGCGATGGGCAAATGCAGGCGAGACAAAGAATCGGAGCGGAATCGATGGGAACGATTTCCAACATCGATTAACGTCTGGACTCTGTTGAGGTCGTTGGGATGTACTCGGGCGGGAACCGGAATTTAAAAAGAGTTGCGCATGAACAAAGCGCTGGAGATCGCTTGTAGGGCGGCCGGAGAAGGCGGGAATTGAGCTTCGATTGCTAATCTTGCCGTTCGATTTCCAGTTCGGCTTGGTTGAAGCATTCCCACTGGCATTCCCGCATGTCAACGCGGCCGTCGGGCAGAAAGGTGACGCCTTCGTCTTCAAGCAGGTGACGCTGTACGTCGGGGCCTCCGAAGGCAAAGCCGCTTGCGAGGCTGCCGTCCTTAAACACCACGCGGTGACAAGGGATGACTCCGGGTTCGGGGTTTGAGTGCAGGGCATAGCCCACAAACCGCGCGGCACGAGGGTGTCCGGCCAACAGCGCCACCTGCCCATAGTTGGCGACCTTGCCGCGCGGAATGGCCTTCACTACCTGATAGAACTCTCGAAACAAGCCTTCCGATGCCATGGAACCCTCCCTGCTTGCCGCTGGTTTCAAATCGCTGCCGATATGGTAGCCGTTTGCGTTACCTAGAGCGGGGAGAATGGCCGTTTTTGCCGGGCTGGCTCCCCCGGCCCGGCGGCTTGTCGGGCCGGAGCGTCTAAAAACGACGCATGTTTGCGTTTTAACTCGGCCGAACAGACTCCCCGGTGATACCCTCGATATATCGTCGCAGGTAGATGACCCGCTCTGTTTCCGGCCACTTCGTCGGTGACAATTAAAACGCAAACATACGTGTTTTTGTTTCAGGCATTACGGGTTGCAAGAGTGGGCTGTCGCCGTTTATCCGTCTGACTCCGCTATTCTTGCCAGGGTGACCATACTGATTTGTTTCGGGCTGGCATATTATTGTGCTGAGTGCTCTTATCTGATTCTGGCCTACAGGTCTGATGCATTTTGATGAGAACACTGTTGGGATAGCGAGATAGGCCCTGTTTTTGCCTTTTGACAGGGTGCTTCCAATACGGCGTGTGTCATGAAAGAGGAATCTTACTTGGCGGTTTTATGGGGCGGGAGTGAGGGTCTGTGAGTCAGGAAACAGAAATGCCCTGTGCGATATCGGAGGGCGAGCCTCGAGGAGGGGAGACGTTACTCCCTTTGCGTTTTCTGGGGATGGGCCTGTGGATTGTCTGGCAATGGGCCACGCACGGGAATGCGACAATCTATTTTTCAGGATACCAGGGCATGGGTGTGAGTTTTGCCATTTGTGATTTCACAATGCGAGTCGCGGACATTGTCACAATGGTTGTTCTTGCATTGCTTTGGCGCCGGCTAACGCCCATAACTTCGCATGGGAGGCTTGAGGTGCTGGCATGTCTTTCGGTTGCTGTAGGCACGACCGGAATGCTTCTGTGCCTAAACGGCCTTATTCTTTCCGCTGTACTGACAATTGTCTTTTCATGCCTGGCAGCTTTCGGCGGCGCCGTCCTTTTTCTATCGTGGGCTGAGGTATACAGTAGGCTTGCTACAGAGCGCATGCTGTTTATGGGGGTCTTATCTCTTATTCTTGCAGGTGCAGTTTCATTTCTTCTCAACCATCTAGCCGCGCCGCTTCCTACTGTTGGGACTGTCGCTGTGCCGGTCGTCTCATGTATTCTGTGTTGGCTGTCGGGGAGATTTGTAGCACCGCGTCCAATTAAACTTGGTGAGTTGGGTATTGCGAGTTTGCGCATTGCGTTTCCCTGGAAACCCGTTGCCGTCATGGCCTTTGCTGGTTTTACGGCTGGGTTCGGCAATTTTGCCCTGTTTGACCAGAATGCGAACACACGTATGCTTGCTACATTTGTGGTGGGTGTCATTGTGCTTGCTGTATCGTTTGCTTTTAAAGGCAGGTTACGTCTTGGGCATCTTGCAGGCGGTGCTTTCGTGATAGCGCTCGCGGGGTTTGTTCTGATTGCCGCAATGGGGACAACCAATCCTGTTCCCGCCGCATTTCTTATTATGCTTGCGTATATCGCGCTCTGTGTAGTTGGACTTTCGCTTTTGGGAAGGCTAAGTTTTATAGGCTTGATTCCGAGCCTATGGTTGTTTGGCCTTGGTCGCGCAGCTAGCGAGCTAATGATGGGCTTGGGCAGTTATGCGCGCTATGTGCCGGGTATGGGACAGATGCCGCATGATAAGTATGCTCTCGCTGTTCTTGCAGTTGCTGGAACGGTCTGTCTCATGCTCATTGCTCTTCTGTGGCGCAGTGAAGATTCAATCGCGTCGAATTGGGCCGTCAATATGGTAGATGTTAGGTCTGGCCGACCGGTGGAATCACAGCATGATATGTTAGCACGGGGCTGTGAAATTATTGCAGTCGACGCTGGACTAACGCAGCGAGAATGCGAGGTTCTTCAACAGCTGGTATTTGGCCAGAGCTACCAGCAGATTTGTCAAAGTCTCATGGTATCGATGGGCACTGTGAAGACTCATATACGTCACATTTATGCGAAGCTCGGAGTTCATTCGCGCGATGAGGCGTTCGATGTAATTAAAGCGCGGGGGTCGCGCTAGTAGTTTTGAAGTTTGGGTAAGGCATGAGTTTGGACGCAAGCGCCCATCATTTCCATATGGTAGATGGGCGCTTGCGTTTATCGCATGATCAGGGTCCGCGCTTTGGTCGTTGGACGCCGAGGTCTTATGCCTGCAGGTCTTCGGCCATATAGATGCCGGCAAGACGGCCGGTGTTGTAAGCCATGCACAGCGAGGTTCCCTCGTAGCAGTGGTAAGGAACCATGAGAATGGTGCCATTGTCCACACCGGCGCAATAAAGGCCTTCGATACGGTTGCCGTCTTGGTCGAGAACACGCAGGTGGTCGTCGGTTTTCACGCCTCCAAGAGTTACCCAGCAACTCGGTGCGTACTCGAAAGCGTAGAAGGGGCCTTCTGCGACGGGAGTCATAAGGTTGGCGTTCTTATAAAAGAGCGAGTCGGTTCCCGCCTGGGCGTCTGTGTTATAGGTCTCGACGGTGGCGACCAGTTCGGGAGCACCGATGATTTCAGCCAGCTCGTCAATGCTGTCCGCTTTGAAGCCCCAGCCGTTGTCGATGGCGCGCTGAATGTCGCTCTCAAGGTCCTCCGTGGTGCCGGCGGCTACCGTATCCATATATGCTTGGTCGTAGATGCCGAAGAACGTGCCACCTACTTCGAGGGAGATCGTTCCGCCTACAGCAAGCGGGAATTCGGCGTACTTACCCTCATTTGTGAACCGGCGGCCATCGGAGTTGACAAGCATACCGCCCATGATGCCAATGGTGGCGCAGGCATTGGTGTTTCCGAAGCTCCAGGGATCCTTGGGGGTGGAGCAGGCAAACTCGTTACCTCCGATGCCCCAGTGAGTGTCACAGGCAGCGCCTGCGGCAATCATGGAGTTAATACCTGTGCCGTCGGAGAGAGTATTGCCCAACGGCATAACTTGCGTGCCGAACTTTTCATACATCATGTCGGCATTGCCCTGGAAACCGCCGGTGCAAACACAGACGGCCTTGGCATCGATTTGAATCTGGTTACCCTCTGCGTCGGTGGCTGTGATACCAGTTACCTTGCCGTCAGCGCCTTGAACTAGACCGGTCATGGGCGTGCTCATGAGTACTTTGCCGCCTTTGTCCTCCACCCAATTAACAAGAGGCATGAAGCGATCTTCGCCGGAGACGGAATAGGGGGTGGTGCCATCGGCCGTGAAGGAGCAACGAACTTGATAGCCGGCATGATAGCTATCAGGAAGGACAAGCATCTGCACGCCAAAATCATCGGTGAAACGGTCAACTGTGCTGCCTGAAAGTTCAAGGGCGGCCTTTACTGCTGGCGCATTGATGGACCAATGGGCCCAATCCATGATCGAGTTAAAGGCGATTTCCACGTTGAATCCATCGCCAATCTCTTGCTGGATTTTGCTGCCAACAGCGAGAGGGCCGCCTGCCTGGGCACCGTTTGCCATGGCAACGCTGGCAGCTTTCTCAACAACAATGACGGAGAGGCCAGCGTCTACTGCTTCCACGGCTGCCCAAAGGCCTGCCGCGCCCGCGCCGGCGATGACGACATCACACGTCATGCTGTCAGAAGGCTCAGTGGCCTCATCGGCCAGGGCGATGCCCGTGGACGCTAAAGCGGCCGAAGCGGCGGCGCCGGCAACGAAGGTGCGGCGGGAGAGAGTCTTGGAATTCGAAAACATTCGGGTTCCTTTCAAATGCGGGCTTCCAGTGGTCGTGAGGTATGTGTACGACCTGCCTGGCGGACGATTCAACTGTGCCGCATCGAAAGGCTCAAATCTTGTGGTCGATAGTGGGATTTGCGTATGATTTAGGCATCATACGCAAAATCATATATGTCTTTAACTGGTGTAATGATGATTGGCGTTTTATTGGTCTGTTTATAGAAGTGCCCTGCCGAGTGGGGATCTCGACAGGGCACCGTGTTTCTTGGGAACAGATACCAGTAAACTGTTACGCCTAAGCGTCCAAATCGGCGCAGACGGACTTGCCGCACTCACGCCCCAGAGTAATGGCGATGCCCAGAGAGACGCCGGAGGTGGGGGTCACATAGTCGTAGCCGAAGCGGCGACCGCAGCAGTTACCGGAGACATACAGACCTGGAATGGGCTTGTAGTTGTTGTCGAGTGCACGTTGGTCGCCGTCGGTTACGATGCCGCCCATAGTGACGAGCGCGCTGCCCAGGCCAATGGTGCCTGTGGACATGTAGTAGGGACCCTGGTCAAGTGCCCAGAGAGTCTTGGCGTCGCGACCGTAGTCGGAATCTACGCCAGCTGCGCACATCTCGTTGTAGCGCTCGATGGAGGCCTTTGCATTGTCGATGACGGCCTGGTCGGTAACACCTGCCTTTGCAAAAAGCTCATCAATGGTCTGAGCGCCATACATGGAGATGCGCACCTGGAACTGTCCGTTTTCGGCCGTGTAGAGACCTTCTGCCGAAGGGGCGTTTGCCAGAACGTCATCCAGACATGCCTTATAGGCGATGTTAGGAGTGATGGAGGAGTGGCCGGGGCACAGGTGGTCCCAGGTGTTCGCGTAATTGGCGTCGTAGATGCAGTAGTACGTGTCGCGCGGCTTGAAAGCCAGGGAGTTGCCCACGAACTCGCGGATGGGGGCAAACTCGTTGCAGCAGCGCTTGCCTTCGGCATTGAGCCAGATGCCTTGCGGCTGCGACGAAGGTGCACCGGCGCGCATGCCCATGGTGGCAACCTGAGGCTCAAGCTTAGCGCCCGCCCAATAGGGGAGACGCACGCCGGCACCGTCACGGTTGGCGATGACGCACAGGGAGAGCAGCTCATCCTCGGTGAGCATGGTCTCTACATCGCTCAACAGATCCTTGCACATGTCTTCGTTGCCACCGAAACCGCCTGTAGCCATGATGACGGCCTTGCCGTTGTACTGCTCGTACTCGTCGGTCTCAAGATTCTTGACGATGACACCGGTTACCGCGCCCGACTCATCCTGGACAAGCTGTTCGGCGCAGCGATTGAAGAAGAACCGGGCGCCGGCATCGATAGCCTTCTGACGGTTGCGCTGGTGAATCATCGTCTGGTTGACGTTGCCGTACATGCCAAAGGCGGTAGGGTAATAATGATAGCCGCCAATCTCGGTGATAAGGTTGTCGTAGTAGCCCTCGTCGACTTCAGGGAAACGGAAGTTGCCGGTGTAGTGGTACTTTACCGAAGTCTCGGATGCAATCTCGTCATGCGTGCAAACGTCGAAGTACCAGTCGGAGTTTGCGCCGGAGTTTTGCGCGAATTTCATGGCGAGGTCAGGGTTTGCGGTCCAGCCGGCCATCATCATCCAGTTGGTGAAGTACTCGTTAACGTCAATCTCGGGCGCGCCAATCTAGAGCATATAGGAAGCATTGACGGTAGCGGCTTCGTTGCCCATGGCTTGGAACATGTCCTCGTACTGCTTTTCGAGAAGAATGACCGAGTGGCCCTCTTCGGCAATCTCACGGCATGCAGTGATGCCAGCGTAGCCATGGCCAACGACAATCACGTCGGCCTCGCCTGCAACGGTGGCATCGGTGATTGCTTCGGGCTTCGTGCGCCACGTGCCAACGGGTGTTCCGTCGGAGCAAACATTGCGATCCTTGCTGGCGTATTTGGGTTCAGCCATCATGGGAGGATGGATGCCCTCGTCTCCACCTTTTTCATCGGTGGGTGCGGAGCCTTCGGGCTTCTCCTCATCGGCGAAAGCACTTGCAGCAATGCCTACTGTTGCCATTGCGGCTGCCGCCATACCTGCGCCTGCGATGAAGCTCCTGCGGTTGACGTTGGTGCTCATGGGTCCTCCTTGTGTATCCTGGCCGAAAAATGTATGTTCAGCCGTTTGCACGACGCCATCACTGTTGCCTAAAGCGATGGAATTGTGCATAACAAGGATTGCCCATTGACATGTTTTTACATGGCAAAAATTGACCAGTCGGCTATTTAGCAGGTAGCTTATTGGTCTCAGAATGCATTGTTGAATCAAGAAGGTCGGCCAAATCGTCGCGAGAGGAAATGGACAGCTTCGTGTGGATGTTGCCCACGTGCGAACGTACCGTGTTGGGAGAGATGCCCAGGACGGCGCCGATGCGTTCGGCAGAACGGCCAAGTACGAGCTGCTCCATGACCTGACGCTCGCGTGGGGAGAGACTATAGTCCAGGCAAATCTTATTGGCGGCTTCTTCAATTGAGAGTGGCTTAGGCTCGTGGGAAGAGGCATGGCTGCGGATGTGAAAGACCGACGAGCAGCATGACGCAACCAGGAAGACAAGTGACAGCAGTGGGGCCACGAGTGAGGCGAACTGCTGATGGGCAAGGTGTAGCGGCAATGTGGCGAAACCAATAAGGCAGGCGATTCCAAGGCCAAGAGCGAACACGTCGGCGGACTGCTTGGCGGCATGAGAAGCATGGGTTAATGCGATGAGTGCAAAGAAAAAGAAGCTTGCGCTTGCTGCGCCAGAACCAATTCCCTTAAATGCGGTGACCCCGACTCCGATTTGATCGAGGTCGCCCAGCATGCGCAGCCCAACTACCGCAGCGGCAAGAATTGGAATGATGATGTGGGAAGCTATTTGAAAGTCAATGCTTTTCTGAATGCGCTTGCATGCGATGAGAACAGAAATGCATAGCAGAATGATTCCGAGGGCGAAGGACCAGTAGGCTGGCAATGAGGTGCCTGTATTGGAGAAGAGCGATCCCCATGGAAGTACGGCAGACATGATGCTAAGGCCAAGACCTACAGATGGCTCCCACAGTTGGAAAAACAGAGCCGGTAGATTACGACGGCCGGTTTCATTTGTGGTAACTACGTCGGATTGTTCGGAGGGTTGGGCATTAATGCTCGTTCCCGCATTAGAAGCAGCGTTGTACTCGGTGCTGTGCTTGATCTGTTTGTTTGCCTGACGTATGGCTTCACTAAATGGCAGGCATGCGCTGAGAGCAAGAACGATCAGAAGTGCCCAGAGGGCTATAGCGTATGACTTGAATGCGACAAGGGACAGGCCGATGATGGAAGTGCTGATAACAGCGTTGGAAATGAGATTGCAGGCCCGCCGTGTTGACATTTGGGCAAGCGTCTGGCCCCATGCGAGGAGCAACGACCCTTCTCCCCATCCTGCGATTATTCCAGCAACGCATGTACCGGTAAAGGTATACGTCATAGGCAGCTGCATTGCGACACATGCAAGCAGAATTCCGGCCGGCAAAAACATCTGGTTAAGATGGGAGCCCACTTTGCCAGAAGGGAAGCACAGTCTTGCGGCACAGGCGAATGAACATCCCAACAAGAAACAACCCAAAAACGAAGCGGCCAAATTGCCGGGCAGTATTTGAGTGATTGGGGTGGGGCATAGTGGTATCACAAGCAACCAAACAATACAGCTTGCGAAAGTAACAACTTGCAAGCTGGCTCGTTTCGTTGCTTTCTCGGTTTCCAAAATGACCCTCCTGGTAAATGACCTTCAAACGTAATAGCCAGGCGCGATTATAGCCATGAAAGGTGGTATTCGCCTTTGGCTATTTATCCGTCAACTTGGTAGGAGTCGTGTCACTATAGTCAAAAAAGCCCGTCTTCCTTTGCGGAAGACGGGCTCGAAGGCGTTAGGGTGTGGTGCCTGTTCGCTGTGCCAACGTTTTGTTTTACCAGCTCAGCAGCTCATATCCTGTCTCGGTGACGACAAGCTGGACCTCCCACTGGGCCGAGTCGCTGCCGTCGGCGGTGCGCACGATCCAGCCGTTGTCCTCGTCGGTGGTGATGGTGGGCTCACCGGCGTTCACCATGGGCTCGATGGTGAAGCACATGCCCGGCGCCATGATGGGGCCGGTGCCGGCCTCCTCCACGAAGCTCACGAAGGGGTCCTCGTGGAACTCCTTGCCGATGCCATGACCGCCGTACTCGGCTACCACCGAGAAACCGGCGTCGGCGGCCACCTTGTTCACGGCGGCGCTCACGTCGCCCAGGTGGGCCCAAGGCTTCACAGCGGCGAGGCCAGCCTCGACCGCAGCCTTGCAGGTCTCCACAAGGCGCTTACGCTTTTCGCTTACCTCACCGATGCAGTACATGCGTGAAGAGTCGGAGAAGTAGCCGCCCTTGATGGTGGACATGTCGACGTTGATGATGTCGCCGTCGTGCAGCACCTCGTTTTCATCGGGAAAGCCGTGGCAGATAACGTCGTTCACTGAGGTGCACACGCTGAAGGGATAGCCCTCGTAGTTGAGGTCGGCGCTCACGGCGTCGTGTGCGGCCAGGTATTCCTCCACCCAGCGGTTTATGTCGGCGGTGGTGACGCCGGCCTTGATGTGCTCGCCCACGTAGTCGAGTACGCCCACGTTCACCGTAGCAGATGCCTTGATACCCTCGATGTCGGCCGGGGTCTTGAGCAGTACCCTGCTGGGAACTTCCTCGCCTTGCATGTAGAGCTCCTGCAGGCGCGTGTCGATGGCCTCGTGGCACTTCTTGTACTTCTTGCCGCTTCCACACCAGCAGGCGTCGTTGCGGCCGAGCTCGGGCATGTTGTCGTACATTGTGCTACCCCCGTTGCTATAAGAGATTGACGCAAGGACGATACTCCAAATGCCTGCGCCCAGCCTGCCGAAACGCAAGTTCGCTGGGCATCACACCGAAAACGTAGGCACCTGGGCCGTCGCGTCCTGGGCTGGCGAGGATGCGGCGGCCCCTGAGAGACGCATGCGTACCAGGCGCCGCGGGGTCGGTCTTTCAGCGCGTGCTATGCCGCTCTCTCTTTCTGCTCAGCCAGGTCGCCAAAGAGTTCCATCTCGCACTCAAGATAGCCGCGCGTGACGAGTGCGAAGCCGCGATAGAACTTCGTGGTTGCGCAGCGCTCAACGTCCTGCGTGAAGTTGGGCACCCATGCGATGAGGTGGTCCTGCAGGAAGTGCGACTGGTCGTTGAGCAGGTCCTGGGCGAGCTTGGTGTCTGCCGAGCGCAGGGCATCGGCAGTGCGGGTTGCCATGGTGCTCATATACTCGAACTCCAGCGCCACATGGTCTTCGCCCTCACGCCAGGTCTCGTTCTTTTCCAGGCCGGCGGCGCGGTAACAGGCTAGCACCTCGTCGCGGGATTCCTGCATGAGCAGGTGTTTCTCGGAGCGGTACACGCTTTCGAAGGGGTAGGCGGCGCTTGCATGGTCACCGGTGTAGCCGATGAACGCGCGCACGTAGTCCTTTGCGAGGTCGAGCAGGCTATGCTCCCAGGTCTGACCCAGCCACTTCACGAGCAGGCGATAGCCGTCGTCGACGTCCTTGTTGCCCGTGTTGGCCGCATAGTTTGCCGACTTTAGCTGGTCGAGGAGAGATTGGTCTGCCTCAACGCGATAAACGCGGCTCAGCAGCGCATACATGTTTGCGCGCGACTTGCATGCCGCCGCGAGCTCTTCAAGTTCCTCTGCTTCCATCTTCTCCAGGTCGATGTCACTCAGCGTCCTTTCCGCATGGGGTGCCTTTTCTGCTGCGGCGAGTGAGGCGATGAGCTCAGGGGTGGGCGTAAGCTGGGCCACTGCCTCAGGCTTGGGGGTGACGTCGAAATTGGGGTTGATAACGCGGTTCTTGGTGCATTTCTCGCGGTCCATGGTGTCGTCCTTGTCTTGTTGTGCGCCGGCGTCGCGACGGTTGCGGCGCCGACTTTTGAATGCATGTGGCCCTGTTCGCCTCAGTGGCTTCTCGAGGGGGTTAGTGCGATGCGTCCTTAAGGTAGGAGCGCCCCAAGTCGGTGATTTTCCAAACACCGTCCCATTCCACGGCGCCGGCCTTCTCAAGTCGCTCGGTGAAATGCTGGGCAAAGAAGCGCGGCGACTGCACCAAGGGGTCCTTGTCGATGGCGGCTGAAAGCGCGGCTGTTGTAGTGCCGCCATTGTCGGCGCACATGTCGAGCACGCGCAGGTAGATGTCCATATACGCAGTGTCGTCTGCCAGCAGACGGGCGAGGTCTGCCTTCGAGTCGAAACTGTCGAGGTATGCCAGGCTAATCTCAGTTGTCTGCCAGAGCTTCTGGGCGGGCTTGGCCGGGCGCAGGTACTCGACTCCATCGACAACCTCGATCTGGAAATCGTCGTTTTCGCCCCCCTTGTCGGCGTTGGCCTCGATCTTGAGTGCTCCCGCCTGCTGCAGCATGGCGCAAAGCGCGGCTCCGTCGTAAACGCTTGCATTGTGCGACTGCAGCTTGGCGACGTGCTCGTCGACCTCGGCGACCGCATGGGGCTCGCGGCAGAAGTCCAAGATGCCCAGCAGAGAGTTGCGTCGGGTGGCCATGCGCCCCATCAGCTTTTCTAACGCCTTAGGGCCGCCTGCATCGCGGTGCCCTGCGGCTTCGGCAATCGATTCCTGCAGCGTTGGGCCGGGCTGCCATGCTGCCTGTGCGCCGCAATCCGGATCTTCGCACTCGATCTCGTCGTTTTTCAACTGGCTCATCCTCATCAGCTCCTCATGTGGTTGCGATGCCGCAATCCTAGGTTGAACTGGGGGGATGAGTCACCCATACGAGCGTATGGTTGGGTTATTGTTTTTGTTGTTTCTGCTGGTTGTAGATGGAAACGAGCAGCTCTTGGCGGGAGTGTACGCCAAGCTTGGAGTAGATGTTGCGCATGTGGTAGTCGGCCAAGGGGGAAATTGATTTGCCCGGCGTGCTACACTGTGAGCAGTTGACGTATAGGGGAGGTTCTTATGTCACCTGCGACCGAGGTTTTGGAGCGAGAGGCGCGCGTCCTTTCGGGTAGTGTTGAGTCTATTGAGGTATTTGGGGAACTCGAGCGTCGCCGCCAACTGTCAAAAGAAGGAAAGACGCGCCTACTTGACGAAGAGGAAAGTTTTGCTCGCCTGCGTTCCAAGCAGCATGCCAATGTATAGGTATCGCATAGATCCGATTGCTCAAATCGAGCTTGAAGAGGCAGGAAACACCTACATTCGATACTTTGCTGGGCTTGGAGACATACACCGAGGCGAAATTCTTGCCGAGGCCTTTTTCGAAGGTTATATCGACAAGATTCAGCAGCTCAAGCAAATGCCTTTCATGCATCCGCTCTGCAATGTCTACCCATTTAATGACAGTAATCCGTCGGGCTATCGAAGCTTCCGGATCGGATGGTTCACGGTGTCTTACACCGTTGAAGATGCCTGGTTGACTGTTTGGCATGTCCGGAGTTCAAAATCAGACTTTACCAGCATTAGCTAGCGAATCGATAATGTTTCCCTCATGTCCTTCGGCCCCGCGAGCCTTGTGCCCACGGGGCTTTTTTATGCGTATTACGGCGAGGCACAAATCGCCTATAGGGGTGTGTCCCGTTATTGTTCCTGCTGGTTGTAGATGGAAACGAGCAGCTCTTGGCGGGAGTGTACGCCAAGCTTGGAGTAGATGTTGCGCATGTGGTAGTTGAAGGTGCCCGCGGCGATGCACAGCTCGTCTTGAATCTGGGCGGTGGACTCGCCGGCCACGAGCAGCCTCAACACGTCGGCCTCGCGAGGGGAGAGGCCGTGACGGGCGACGACCGCCCCAACGACGTCGGCCTTGTCGCTGGCATGGGCCTCCTGGCTTTCCTGGGTGGCGTCCAAAGCGGTTTGCGTTGGGACGGAATCGTTCTTGCCGGGCGTGTACACGTCGGCGGCACGCCTGTTAAGTTCGATGGCGGCACGGTCTTTCTTGCGAAGAAGCTGGTAGGTAACCACAAGCGCACCCACGATGATCTCCGAGGCAATGAGGATTGCCGTGCTTGCGGCCTGCAGCCCGGCGCCAGTGCCCCAGTAATCGACGATGACTCCCGCAAGGAAATACCCGGCCATGTCGGACAGCGCCATCGTCACACGTACGATCATGAATGTGCGTGCGCATGACAGGTCGAACAACAGGGCGAAAAGCACAGCCTCGAACAAGAGCATGAGCTCGAAGGATGAGTTGCCCAGCGCGTAAAAAAGCCCTGAGACCTCGTATGTCGTGAATCTCACGTAGGGCATGGAGAAGACGCACAGAACCGCGAGGGGGGCGACGATGAGGGAGAGTACGGCGCGCCTGTTCTCCAACACTGCCAGCCAGGCAACGGCGATGAGGATGATGATGGACGTTAGACAATAAAATGTCTGGTCGAATCGCGAGCCCGTTTTTCCAAGTTGGGGGAGGGCACCTGTAGACAGGCCCAGCAGGGCGACCGCCAGGACAAGCGCGACATACCCCTTGCGCCCATGGTGAAGCCTCGCTTGGGACTCGCAGCCCGCATCGGGCTCCAAAGCGTAGCCGTCGGCGTATATAAGAGACGCTCCGCCGCCCAGGGGCAGCAGCGTCGCCACGATAAGGGACATCGTCGGGAACAAGTATGAGATCGCTAGGCAGGCGAGCATGACCGCCACGAGGATGAGCGTGAAGTTCATGATGACGGCGCGGGCCCTTGCCCTGCCGAAAACGCTGGCCCAATGTGCCGCCATGACCGCCGAGCCAGCCCCTGTCATCACGCCGCCCGCCACGGTGAGCAGCGAGGCAAAAGACTCTTGGGCCACGCCCATGGCGCACAGCGTGTAAAAGAGCGTGCCTACCGAGCAGACGAGCGGTGCGAGGCGGCATCCGGCCTTGGAGTGGGTGAAGCGCATGAACGTGCGCGTCTTCCAAATGCCGAGCACCAAAACGGCCACGAGGCTGACCATCGAATAAAAGTACACGGGGTTCAGCGCGTCGAAGGAGTCAGTCTGCCGGCCTGCAAACCCGGGGATGACGTCGTACATGAAAAGGCACAGCCACGCCAAATGGAAGGAGAAGCCCAGAAGGTCGGGGCGGACAAGGGACTGCGCCGTGGCCTCGTGTTCCGCGCGGTTCTGGACCCCTGTGCTGTCCGCGGTGTGCCTCTCACTCATCCCTCAATGTCCCCTTCTGGCAAAACAGCAGTTAAATAAGCATTCAATCTGTCAACCCATAAAGCGTTCCCTGCATTTTATGGGCATGGCAGCGCGTTGAATCATACACCAAACCATAGACGCATGAGTTCAAGCGCAAGCCGTCGGTCGGCAATCATATGCCATGTCCGAAGCGACCGATCCAAGAGTCGCTGCCACAAAGCAAGAAATCGAAAGGGAGGAACATGGACATGCAGAACAGCATGACGCGCCGCACGTTCGCCAAGGTGTCGGCGATTGCGTGTGCCGCCGCCGCGTTTGCCGGCGCGCCGCTCAAGGCTCTCGCCGAGTCTGCGCTGCCGCTCGACAACGAGCTCGTCAAGACCGAGATGGGCGACCAAGGCGACGGTGTGAAGCTCGTGCGCACCTGTTGCCGCGCCTGCGGTAAGAACGAGTGCGGTGTCATCGTCACCGTGAAGGACGGCCGCGCCGTCAAGATTGAGGGTGACGCCGAGACGGCGTTCCACTCGATGGGCAACTGCTGCACCAAGAGCCAGGCGTCTATTCAGGCAGCCTACCACCCCAATCGCATCTACCACCCCATGAAGCGCACGAACCCCAAGGGTTCAACCGACCCCGGTTGGGTGCGCATCACCTGGGACGAGGCCTACGACACCATCGCCGAGAAGTTCCAGGAGCTCAAGGACAAGTACGGCGGAGAGTCCATGTTCTTCATGGGCGGCACCTCGCGCATCTGGACCCAGCACGCCTACGGCTCCTGGCTGCAGCTCGTGGGTTCGCCCAACGCCGTGACCGCCCGGCAGATCTGCAAGGGCCCGCGCCACATGGCAACCGAGATGGTCTCCGAGTTCGCCTACTCCTGGATGGCCACGACCGACCGCCCCCGCGTCTTCGTCGCCTGGGGTGGAGCCTCCGAGATTTCGAACTACGACGAGAGCTGCCGTACCACGGTCGACATCGCCACGACTGCCGACGCCTACGTCTCGGTTGACCCCCGCATGACCAACCTGGGCCACGAGGCCGATATCCACATGTACCTCAAGCCCGGCACCGACGGCGCCCTGGGCCTTGCATGGGCCAACCTCATCATCGAGAACAAGCTCTACAAGGACCTCTACGTCAAGCGCTGGACCGACGCGCCCTTCCTCGTTGTTGACGGCATGGAGCCTTCCGGCGGCGTGCCCATCGACCACAAGATCGAGTGGACGAGCGGCAAGCCCATGGCCACGCGCCTGCTCAAGGAGTGCGACCTCAAGGAAGACGGCAGCCCCATGCGCTTCATGGTGTGGGACGAGCTGGCCGGCACCGACGACGAGCATCCCCTGCATGAGAACGACGAGACGGGCCACCTCACTTACTTCGACGCCGAGACCGGCCTGTGGGAGAACGAGCCCGATGTGGTGTGGGACAAGTTCTACGACAATCCCCAGCCCAACCTGCCCAAGGGTGTCGTGCCCGGCCGCATCGCCGAGGAGTCCCCGTTCGACCCCGAGATCGACCCCGCCCTGTACGGCGAGTACGAGGTGACCCTCAAGGACGGCAAGACCTACCAGATGAAGCCCGTCTGGGAGCACTTCGCCGCCGAGGCCGCCAAGTACGACCTCGACACCGCCTCTCAGATCACCGGCATTCCCGCCGACCAGATCGAGAATGCCTGCCTCACCTGGGCCACGCCCATCGACCCCTCCACGGGCTACGGCAACGGCGGCCTGCAGTACATGCTTGCAGCCGAGCACGCCTGCAACGCCATCCAGAACAACCGCATCTTCGACACTCTCGTGGGCATCACCGGCAACTTCGACACCCCTGCCGGCAACCGCGGTCCCTCGCTGGGCCTGTACGCCGGTGTCGACGACGCCCAGCCCACCATTACCTCGGGCCACTACGATGGCGTCGACTGGAGCCTGTGGACCGATAAGATCGTCGGCGTCGAGAAGATTCCGACGCTGGGTTGGTGGCAGCAGTGGGCCGACGCAAACGCCATCGCTGACGCCATGCTCACGGGTGACCCCTATCCCGTACGCGGAGGCTTGTGCGAGGCTTCCGGCTTCATGAACCAGGGCAACTCGCTCAAGTACTGGGACGCCCTCAACTCGCTGGACTTCTTTGTGGTCCAGGACCTGTGGAAGACCCCCACGGTGGGTGCCGCAGACCTGGTGCTGCCCGTCTTGCACTGGCTCGAGGTCGACTGCCCGCGCCTGTCGCAGGGCTCCACCGGTGCCCAGGGCGCCAACTGCCGCTGCGTCGAGCCTCCCGCCGACTGCCACTTCGATGTCGACATCATCCTCGACGTGTACAAGCGGATGGGCGTGCCGTGGGCTGACGACCCAGTGTCGTACGGCCTCCCCGAGGGCGTGCAGTGGCCCACGGTCGAGCAGCTCTACGACCGCACTATCTCCACGACGGGCCTCACCTGGGAAGAGTACAAGGAGGCCTTCCAGCAGCACGGTTGGTGGGACTGCCGCGCCATCAACCCCGAAGTCTGGGGCACCTACCGTCGCTACGAGACCGGCAAGATGAGCGCCGTGGGCGAGACGCCTGCCGGCAACCCGATGAAGGGCTTCTCCACGCCTACCCGCAAGCAGGAGATCTGGTCCACCGTCATGGAGACCTACGAGCCCGGTGGCGAGTACAACCTGCCCACCTGGGCCCCTGCGCCTCGCACCGAGCTCGCCGACCCCTCCATCGTCGAGGAGTGGCCGTTCCTCATGACCACCGGTCGTCGCATCCCGGTGTACTTCCATTCCGAGCACAGGCAGCTTCCCTGGTGCCGCGAGCTGTGGCCCGTGCCCAAGTGCGAGATCAACCCCGTCGACGCCGAGCAGCTCGGCGTGGAGCAGGGCGACTGGGTGTGGATTGAGTCTCCCGAGGGCAAGGTGCGCCAGACCGTGGACCTGTACTACGGCGTGGAGCCCGGCGTCATCAACTGCGAGCACCAGTGGTGGTACCCCGAGCTCGACCAGGCCGGCGGCGGCTTCGAGCTGTCCACCATCAACTGCCTGGTAACCGGCGACGACCAAGACCCCATCTGCGGTGCCTCTTACCTGCGCGCCTACAACGTCAAGGTCTACAAGGCCACGGCCGAAAACTCCCCCTTCGGCAACCCCGTGCCCTGCGGCGAAGACGGCACGCCCATCATCTGCGACGCCTCCGACCCGCGCCTGCTCGACTGGATGCCCAACTACGAGATTCGAAACGAGGCGTAAGCGATGGCACACAAGACTATCGTTACCGACCTGAACCGCTGCGTCGGCTGCCTGGGCTGCATTGTCGCCTGCAAGACGGTCAACGACGTGCGCGTCGGCTCCTTCCGCAACAAGGTGCTGCGTCAAGGCCCCTTCCCCCGTCAGGAGGGCGGCAACTGGCCCGACGTCGACATGTACTTCCTGCCTGTGTCCTGCCAGCACTGCGCGAATCCCGAGTGCGTGACGGTCTGCCCCACCGGTGCCTCGCGCATCAACGAGGAGGACGGCACCGTCCAGATCGATCGCGACCAGTGCATCGGCTGCGGTGCGTGCCTCTCGGCCTGCCCCTACGGTTGCCGCTACATCGACGTGGACACCTCGGTTGCCGAGAAGTGCGACCTGTGCGCCTCCATCACCTCCGAGGGCGGCCTTCCACAGTGCGTGAGCCAGTGCGGCGGCATGGCTCGCTGGTACGGCGACCTCGACGAGGGTATCGAGACCTTCCAGGGCCCGCGCGGCGAGACTCTGGGCGACTTCGTCGAGGCGTTCTCCGACGGCGACCTCTACCGCCTGGACGACACGGGCAACGACCCCCAGGGCGTCTACATCCTGCGCCGTATGGCCTGGCAGGGCGGCGACGTCTCCATGCAGTAAGCTTTGGGAGCTAAGGCTGGCCGCCCAACACTCCTCATACCCCGGCCGGTCTTGCGAACCAAGACGTACACGGGGCTGTAACAAAAGCCCCGCCAACCATTTTTGGAGGCACCCGTCCGATTAT
>ERZ1034984.174-NODE-174-length-71057-cov-8.303020_pt1 | contig 71057 bp, 46 predicted proteins | sample MGYA00520589_ERZ1034984 | MGnify/ENA primary metagenome ERZ1034984 (study PRJEB33766, sample SAMN09781790) | gut metagenome | biome: gut microbiome | host: Homo sapiens | place: Madagascar | study: EMG produced TPA metagenomics assembly of the PRJNA485056 data set...
GCCGCGAGCCGTCCGGCCTGCGGGGGTGGAGGTGCCGCTCGTGCGGGGCGAGGTTCACACTCCCTCACGGGCGCCGTCTTCGAGGGCAACAGAAGGCCGGGCTGCCGACGTGGGCCCGCTTCATCCGCCTGATGAGGCACAACGTGCCGCTGGACTGCGCCGCCGAGCCGTGCGGCGTGAGCCACCAGACGGCCTTCGAGTGGCGCCACAGGGTGCTCGCCACGGTGTCGGGCTACCAGGGGCGCATCGTGCCGCGGGACCGCGTCTGGATAGACGGGGGCCCACGTCAACGACACGGACCCGTCGAAGGGCTACGGCCAGGCGCGCAAGCGCGGGCTCTCCCGCCAGAAGCTCTGCATCCTCGTCGCCATCGACGTGCACAAGAACCCGATCGCCGCGGTCTGCGGGCACGGGAAGCCCAGCTCGGCGAGGGTGAGGTCGGCTCTGGCGGGCCACCTGGCGCCGGGCTCAACAGTCGTCCACGACCGGGAGTGGGCCTACAGCGGGGCCATCGCCGACAGCGGCTGCGCCATCCGAGGCCCACAGGGCGGACTGCCGCGACCCGGCTTACCTCGAGGCGATGGAGATGGTCAACGGCATGTGCTCCTGGCTCAAGCGCTACCTCTGGCGGTTCACCGGCATGTCGCCGGCCAACATGCAGCTGTACCTGGACTGGTACGTCTGCCTGTTCAGGGTCAACCAGGCGAGGGGCAGATGGGACCCGACCGCAAGGGTCCTCCGCCACATGATGATGGCCCCGGCACGTTTCCGCAGCTCAAGGCAGCCGACCAATCACCTATCTAGTTGACTGTCAGATACGTTTAACAACGGCCCCCTGACTTCCACCGAGCAGCATGCCGTCATCTCCGATCTTGTGGGACGGCGTCGTCACGTGCGGGTCCGAAAGACCGGGAGACGAAAGTGGCCGAAACCTGAGAAACCGAGCCCGGGTTGATGCCCCATCCCTTAGACATCCTAATCTGCCGGGCCGCTCGGCTGGCGGGCGCACTCCTCGTCGAGCAGGTCGATCGCGTCCTGCTGGGAGTGGAGGCCCATCTTGCGGTAGATGCCCTTCACGTGGCTCTTGACCGTCTCCTCGCCGATGGAGAGCTCGTTTCCGATGTAGCTGCGCGTGCGGCCGTGCGCGAGCAACGCGAAGACCTCGGCCTCGCGCGGGGAGAGGCCCGCCTGGTTTGCCAGACGGGCCGCCGCTGCCGTCGGGTCGACGCCCTCGCGGCCCTCGTCGCCGGGCTTTGCGTACCCCCACCCTGTCGTCGCCGTCTTGTCGCCGAAGACGAAGAGGGCGACGAGCAGGATTACGAACACGGCCCAGGAAGAAAGCACTGCGCGAGAGAGGTCGCTGGAAAAGAGCGGCATGCTCGCGGCCGACACCGTCGACCCCACGAACTGCCCGAATTGGATGGCGAGCATGCTCCATGCCGCAGGAAGCCCGACGGGCATGTCTCCCTCCTCGGCGATGATGGGCCATGTGGACCACAGCACGATGTAGAAGTACTGGTAGCCGCATTGGTGCACGGCGGTCCCGATCACGGAGGCCGGCTCGTGGAACGGCAGGAAGAGGAACCCGGCCGCCATGAGCGGCAGGGCGACCTGGTAGGTGAGGTGGTTGAAGTCGAGCCGCAGCACGTTGGTGCTGAGGTAGAGGGCGACGACGCCCGCCACGATGCCGGCGATGTTGAGGAGGTCCCGCACGTTGGTCCACCGCTCCGATATCGGCGACATGAATCCCTTCATCGCGCCGAACGAGCAGCCGAAGAACAGGGCGATGAGCACGAGGCGCCTGGGGAAGTGGGACACGAAGCGCGGCGGCCTGCGCCCCTGCTGCTGGCGCAGCCGGGGCGCGTCGTCGCGCCTCGCGACGCGGTAGAGCCCCATGCTCGCCAGGGGCAGCAGGGCGCACAGGAATTGGGCCGTGGCGCGGGGGAGAAGCGAGATGATCAGGTAGCACGCCGAGGCGGTCGCAAGGGCGGAGATGAAGACCGAAATCGTCCGCCTGGAGCCATCGGCGGCGAGGAGCTCGCCCCAAAGGAGGACGACGGCGCCGCTGCCCAGGCCGGTGAGGACCGCGCCGACAACGTAGAGGGTGCCGGCCACGGGGCGGAACAGGCCGAGCACGGACCCGCCCAGCATCGCGGTCCCCAAGCAGGTGAGTCCCGCCGCCGCCCAGGGGAGCGCGTCAGTCTCGGCAAGGGTCTTGTGACCGCGCAGCAGGCCGATCGGGAACGCCATGCAAACGACGTTGCTCAAAAGGGAGACGACCCACAGGGGCTCGATCTGGGCGAAACCGGCCATGCGGAAACTGTCCGAAAGCATGGCCTCGCCCTCCGAGTAAAACAGGGAGCTCCAAAAGACGCACCAGATCCATGTCCAATGGGCGGCAAAGCCAAGCGACTGGGGCTCAATGGCGCGTTCGATGAGGCCTGCATGTTTCAAAGGCACGGGCAACCGCCTCCCAAAACTTCCCGCCACGGATGGAGTGCGCGGTTCCGATCAAGCAACAAAAACAGTCTATTACATTGACACCCCAGTTGGAATACGGTTTCCCGTCCTCCCCTGGAACGGGGGAGGGGACGGGAGAACCCCCGCTGTCCCCCGTTGCACGGGAAGCGGGGGAGACGGACCCGTGGCTAGAGTCGGGGGTGTCGACGGGCCGGCCGGGCCGTGGCCGCAGGGAGTTGCGGCGTGGCGCCCGCCGACGCAGGGGAAAGACGACATAAGGAGGAGCCATGACTAAGAAAAACATCTCCAGGCGCAACTTTGTCGCGGCGAGCGGCGCGATTGCGACGGCGGCCGCCGCCACGGGCGCGGCAGGCATGGCATTTGCCGGCGAGGCCGCGTCAGGGATGCCCGTCGGCCCCAACGGCCAGGCCTGCGGCCCCGACGCGGCCGGCCTGCATTCCTGGGAGATCGCGCCCGAGCCGATCCCGGCCGACAAGATCGCCTCCACCGAGGACACGGACGTCCTCGTCATCGGCGCCGGCCTCGCGGGAACCTGCGCAACCATCGCCGCCCTCGAGGAGGGGGCCAAGGTCATCACCATCGACAAGACGAGCGGCGAGGCCCCCGTCGGACGCGGCGTGCACATCGCCGGCTTCCACACGAAGGTGCAGCAGGCCCTCGTCGAGCAGGGCCTCCTCGAGGAGCCCGACTACGGCCACGTCGTGCGCCGCTGGATCAACTGGGCCCAGGGCCGCGTCAAGGAGCCCCTGCTGTGGGAGTTCGCCCACAAGTCGGGCGCGTGCTTCGACTGGCTGTACGACCTGGCCGCCGCCAACGGCATGGAGGCGCTGCTGTGGAACGGCTACTACAAGGGCCCCGACTACACCGAGTACCCCGTGACGCACATCTTCTACCAGGCCGGCAAGTACGAGGAGACCGTCAACTTCACGTTCTACCAGGGGGCGGGCGTGGGCGACGTCTACGGCAACGCCGCGCTCATGCCCGTGCTGTACGACATCGTCGCCCAGAAGGGCGGGGAGATCCGCTGGTCCACCAGGTCCGAGCGGCTCCTGCGCGACGGGGACGGCCCCGTGACCGGCGCCGTCGTGAGCCTCGAGGACGGCACCTACGCGCAGATCAACGCCAAGTCCGTCGTCATCGCGGCCGGAGACTACTCGGGCAACGACGACATGCTCAACTACTACGCCCCCATGACCGCCTACGCCATGGACGCCCGCTGGTACATGCCGCCGGGCTGCAACACCGGCGACCTGCTCTCCCAGGCCATCTGGGCCGGCGGCGCCATGCAGAAGTCCGAGCCGCACGCCTGCGTCATGCACCTCGACTTCGGCGCGGCCTCTTACGGCTTCCTGCACGTGAACTGGGAGGGCAAGCGCTTCAAGAACGAGGACGTGAACACCCAGTCCAAGTCGGTCACGAAGGCCCTCCAGACCCACAAGGAGGCGTTCTGCATCTACGACTGCCACGGCCTGGAGCAGGTGAAGGAGCAGATCGACAACAACCTTGGCGGCGGCCTGCAGTGGGGCCAGCTAACCCAGCCCGTCGGCGGCGAGTACAACCTCGAGGCCCAGAAGATCGTGCTGGAGGGCGAGATAGCCGACGGGAAGACCCTCGCGGCCGACTCGCTCGAGGAGCTCGCCGAGAAGATGGGCGTCCCCGCAGAGAACCTCGTCGCGACGGTCGAGCGCTACAACGAGCTGTGCGACCTGGGCAAGGACCTCGACTTCGGCAAGCGCCCCGAGGTCATGGGCAAAATCCTCGAACCCCCCTTCTACGCCGGCAAGCTCGAGGCCGACCTGCTCACCGCCTGCGGCGGCCTGCGCACGGGCCTCGACTGCCACGTGCTCGACGCCGAGGACCAGCCCATCGAGGGCCTCTACGTCTGCGGCTCCTCGGCCGGCGAGTTCTTCGGCGCCGGCGACTACCCAACCTACGTGCCCGGTATCGGCCACGGCCGCTGCGTGACCTTCGGCCGCATCGCGGGCATCAACGCCGCCGGCGGTGACGCCAGCACGGAGATTCCCGACCTGGACATCTAGTGCCGATTGAGTTTCGCCCCAGGGGCGGGACGGCATAGGCAAGGCCGCACGCAAGGGGCCGACCCCGGAACTCATCTGGGGTCGGCCCCTTCGGTTTGAGCTGTCGTTTTCACGCACATCAATGGGCGACATGCAGATTTCGGTCGCATGTGCCGAAGGCGAGCGCCCAATGGGGTCGCCCTCAGCCGATTAAAGCCCGGCCTCCCGGCAGGAAATTGCGGGGGAGGCCGGGCCGATCCGAGCGGTCAGTCAGCGCGCCTTAAATCGTGCGTCCCACGATGTTGCCGGTGCGTATGGCGTACTGGATGTTCCACGGGTCGCAGCAGTCGCCCGCCTCGTGGACCTCGACGCCGGCGGCCTTGAGCTCCTCGGCAAGCCCCTCGTTGGGCAGCATGTCGCGCGCGTCGACGACCGTGTCGCAGGCGTAGGCGGTCTCGGCGCCGTGGGCGGTCTTCACCCGGGCCAGGCCGCCGGCCGCCTCGAGCAGCTCCGCCTGCTCCCAGACGCGCGTGCCGCGGGTGTAGAGCATGGGGATGGAGAACTTGCGGCACCAGATGGACTGGCCCTTGGACAGGTCGTTGATGGGGTCCGGCATGACGATGGTGACATGCTTGCCTTGGGCGAGGAGGTAGGTTGCCACGTCGCATGCCTGGCAGTTGCCGCCAAGGATGGTGACGTGCTGCCCGATCTCGGCGGCCGCCACGTCGGCGACGGGTACCACGTTCGTCTTGTCGTCGCCCGCAAGGGCGGGCTCGTCGCGCAGGCCGCCCGTGGCGAGGACGACGACGTCGGGCGCCTGCTCGGCCACGAAGTCGGCGGTGACCTCCTGGCCCGTGACGACGGTCACGCCCTTGCGGCCCAGGTCGCCCTCGCTCCACGCCACGTAGTCGGCCAGGTTCTGGTGTGGGCCCTTGATGGCGGACATGAAGTTCATGAGGCCGCCCAGGTACCCCTGTTTCTCGTAGAGCGTCACGCTGTGGCCGCGCTCGGCCGCGACGCGGGCGGCCTCCATGCCGGCGGGGCCGCCGCCCACGACCATGACGTTGCGCGGGGACTCGGCGGGGTCGGGGTCGAAGCCGCCGGGCAGGCCGCGGTCCTGGCCCACCATGTCTCGCACCGCGTCGTAGCGGCACGAGTAGCTCATGGCGCCGAACTTGCTGGACAGCGGCGTCCCGTCGCCGCGGAACGCGTCGTTCCAGCAGTGGCAGCAGCGGCTGCACGGGCGGATCTCGTCGATCTTGCCCTCGCGAAGCTTGTTCACGTAGTTGTTGTCGACCGTGAGTGGGCGGTTGATCATGAGGAAGTCGACCTTGCCGTCGGCGATGGCGCCGTCGATGAAGTCGGGGGCGTGGGCGGGGTCCAGGTAGGTGACCGTGCCGACGGGGATGCCCACGGCCTGCTTGTAGCGCTCGGAGATGTTGAGCATGAGGCCGCAGCCGTCGTGGTCGGCCACGAGCATCCCCTGGAAGTGGCGGTGGAAGTCGAACTGCGTGCCGAAGCTCGTCGAGCCGATGGAGCCCATGGGGTCGAAGAAAAGGTCGCCCAGGAACTGCGTGGCGTGCTGCTCGAGCGTGCCGAGGCGTAGGTGCAGGCTCGCCACGCCGGCCTGCTCGAGCTGCTTGGCGATCTCGATGCCGTCCTCCATCGTGTTGAGCGCCGCGTTGTCGCCCATGGACTCGTCGTTCTCCTCGATGGCGTTCATGAGCACCTGGACGGGGAAGTCCTCCCCGCACTCGGCATGGATGCGCTCGACAATCTCGCGGACGAACTGCGTGCGGCTCTCGTACGTCTGGGCCCCGTACTTGTCCGTGCGCGTGTTGCGCGCCGGGCTCATGAACCACTGGGGGATGTTGTTGCCGGCGCAGTTGAGCTCGAAGGCGTCGAAGCCCCACTTCTGCAGCTGCCTCACGCCGTCGACGTAGGACTGGATGGTGTACTCGATGTCCTCCTCGGTCATGTCGGCCGCGTCATAGGCGCCGGCCGGGTTGCGGCTTGTGATCTCCGAGAACCAGCCCGAGCCCATGGTGTCGAGCTGGTTGCCGCACTTGGCGCCTTCGGCGTGGATGGCGTCGGTCAGCGCGGTGATCTGCTCGTCGGTGAACTCGTCGATGTTGGCGTTGATGACGTTTTTGTACGGCAGGAACACGTGGGCGAAGTTCTCGACCCAGATCATCTCCGTGCCGCCCGCGGCGAGGCGGCGGTAGTACTCCACGAACTTGTCCCAGCCGCCGTTCTCGTAGTTGGACCCGGCCGCCGACTTCACGATGCGGTTGGAGAACTCCATGTTCCCCAGCTTCCACGGCGACAGCACGTGGGACAGGTCTCCCGAGTTCTGGCGGTAGTTGTAGTCCTGCGGGTTGAGCTCGTCGGTGATGACCTGGTACACGCGGCCCTCCGCGGCTTGCTCGTCGGCATAGGCGCGGTCGGCCCCGCCCGCGGCGGCCATGCCGGTTGCGGCCACTGCCCCGGCGACTGCCATGCCACTGCCTGCCAGGAAACTGCGACGCGTAAGTTCAGCCATGTCCTTCTCCCATCTGATCGTTGTTTTGAGGCGCGCGGCCGCCTTGGAAGATTCGCGCCCCCGCCGAGGGGTTCCCGTGTCGCCCGCGCCGTTTCGAAGGTATGATTTGCGAGGGGGCCGGCGCAATCCCGGCGTCGGGTTACGCCGTCGTAAACGCGTAACCCGACGCCGTAACCCGGGGGTATGGGACGCAGACGAGGGAGGGGGACATCCGTGTTTGGGACGTTGAGGGGACTTTTGGCGGAGCGGGTGCCCGCGGTGTCGCTTGCTTTTCTGGGCCCGGGCGTCTTGCGGGCATGGGTCGCGGCGCTGCAGGCCATGGTGCAGGCCGCCTCGTCAAGCGATCCCTCCACGGCCTTCGGGCGGGTCACGCTCTACGTCGACCTGGGCTCCGTGCCCGTGTTCCTCCTTGTCGTCGCGCTCGCGCGGGGGGCCGGGCCGCTCGGGGCCCGCCGCGGCGTTCTCGCAGGCGCCGCCGCCCTCATGTATGCAGGCAACGCACTCGCCGCCTTCGGCGGACTGCTGCCCGCCGCCCCGCTCGGGCCGGGAGACATGCCGATTTTGCCGTCTGACACAGCCCAGCTCGGGCGCCTGCTCGGCCTTGCCTTGGCGGGCGCCGGTTCTTCGCTTGCAATCCTATGCTGGTGGGAGGTCTGTGCCGCCCTCAACCCGGTCGAGGTGGCGTTTTGCTGTGCAAGCTCCTGGATCGCCCGCGAGGTGGCGATCGCGGCGCTTTCCGGATATTCCGGCGGTTACCTGGTCGCGGCGACGCTCGTTTTCCCGCTGCTCGGCATGGCCATGCTCGACGCCGCGCAAAGGCGCTGCGCGTCCCTCGGTCTTGTGACGCGCGCGGGGGACGGCGCGGCATCGTTCCCCTGGAAGCCGATGAGCCTGGTGGCCCTGTACGCGTTCGCCTACGGGTGCGGCACGTGGCTGCTCCATTACCAGGACGACCTCTTCATGCGCCTGGGCATGGTCCTCCCGGCGCTTGTCGTCTGCGCGTCCATCCTGTTCGCATCGAGGTTCTTCGACTTCGCCCTGGTCTACCGCACCATCCTGCCCGCGGCAATCGCCGGCTTCCTTGCCCTGCTCCTCGTCCGGGACGGCAACGAGGGCCTCGTCACCGTCTTCGTGCGGGCGAGCTACACGTCGGTGTCCCTATACATCTCGGTGGTACTGTGCAACCTGTCGCGGCGCTACGGCATCAGCGCCGCATGGCTGTTCGGCCTGCTCAACGTTGTCCACATCGCGTTCCTGGGGGCCGGGACGCTCCTCTTCAACGCCCTGCCGTCGCTCGTCGTCGTGGGCGCGGTCATCATCTGCATCCTGTTCGCGACGTTCATCATCGTGTCGGAGCCCACGCTCAACTCGAGCTGGCGCATCGTCCTCACGCGTGCGGGGACGAGTCTGGCGGAGGACGCGCGGCTCGAGCTGACCGTGGACACGCTCGCCCGCGAGCACGGCCTGTCGGGGCGTCAGAGGGAGATACTGCTGCTTGTTGCGCGGGGCGACACGCCCCGCGCCCTGGGTAACAAGCTGGGCATCGCGCCCGGCACGGTCAAAGCCCACATGCAGCATATATACAAGAAACTCGGCGTCCACAGCAAGGAGGAGCTCGACGTCCTCGTGCAGGGGTGAGGTGGCCGGGGATCGAATCAGGCGCCCCATTGCTGGGCAGACTCGACCAAATCAAAGAGCTGCTGGCGAGAGTGGACCCCAAGCTTCCTGTAGAGAGTCTTGCAGTGGGACCGCACGGTGTTTTCACTGACGCAGAGCGCCTCGGCCATCTGGGGGACGAACTGACCGCGAAGGATAAGCTCGAGCACGTCGCTCTCGCGGTTCGTGAGGCCGTAGCATCTTTTCACTCGCCTGCAGTACTCGGTGGTCACGTCGCGCGAGGACGATCGACTTCATGGAAGGCCAGGGCTACACCACAACCATGGAGATCGGTTACACCGACACTGACGGCACCTTCACCGCCGAGCCCGGCTCTCACAACTGGGTTGAGACTTGCGACGGCGTCGAATCGGGGGCTCGTTTGGGCGAGAACTACGTCATGTACGCCCTGGAGTCGAAGATTCTCGAGCAGGGAGGCACCATCCATTACAAAACCATCGCCCGTTACCTTGTCCGCGACGACGGCAATACAGGCCGTGTGAGCGCGGTAGTTGCCACCGATCCGGATGGCAACTACGTCAAGTACGTCGGCCGCAAGGCCGTCGTCATGGCTACGGGCGACTTTTCTGCCAACCAGGACATGATGGCCAAGTACTGCGACTGGGTCGCCCCGCTGCTTCAGTACAACGAGATAGACTATGACGCGGCCTTCCAGTTCGGTGGCCTTGGTGGCGGCGACGGCCAGAAGATGGGCCTTTGGGTCGGCGCCGCGTGGCAGAAGAGCATCCCCAACGCCCCCATGATCGATGCTGTTGGACCCATGCCTTACCGTCAGTCCATCGCCGACTTCTCCGGTCTGCTGCTCAACAAGAACGGCCAGCGCTACTCTAACGAGGACGTCATCTTCTCGTATGGAACATATGCCATGATGATGCAGCCCGACATGACCCGCTACGGCATCTGGGACACCGCCTATGCCCACTGGTTCCCCCAGTGGGAGACCTTCGGCGCCACCATCGTCGCCGGCGAGGGCAAGGACCCCCTGTCGTGCGAGGCTTACCTGGCTCAGTGGGACTCCAACGTCGAGAGCGGCACCTTTGTCAAGGGAGACATGCTCGAGGAGGTCATCGCCCAGCTCGACGACCTCGACGCTGAGGCGGCGCTCGCCTCTATCGACCATTACAACGAGCTGTGCGAGGCCGGCTGCGACACCGACTTCCACAAGGACGCCTCTCTCATGGCACCCATCAAGGAAGGCCCCTTCTACGGCTGCAAGCTCAGCATGAGCCCCGCCAACTTCCTGTGTGTCACCGGTGGCTTGAACACCAACGAGAAATGGCAGGTTTGCGACGCCAACGACAATCCCATCGAGGGCCTCTACAACATCGGCATCATGGTTGGCGACTCGTACGGCAACTGCTACAACTTTGCCGTTTGCGGCCACAATCTGGGCATGAACTGCATTAATGCTGGCTATAGGCTCGGCAAGGCTCTCGCTGAGTAGCCACGAGATTGATCGCTCGACTTCTTTGGCGGTGCTGGGCAGGTTTGCCTGGCACCGCCTTTTCATGTGCCCGCCGCGTGTGGAGGCGAGTAGAAAGCCATGCTCATGTGCGCGGAACTATAGGCGGAGTGAAAGAGAGGCAAGTTTCGCGGAATTCCTGCCGCACCTTGTCTCAGCCAGTTTTCGAGAACACCCGCGTCAAGTGTCATTCTGAATGCTGGCATCAAATATGTATGGCGTGCTCTCGAGTGTGTCCCGAAAGGCTGGCGCAATCCTTGGTACGGGCGTTCGAAATGCCCCTGCGAGGACCTTGTTGGACGATCTCTGAAATTCACTCGGGTTCCGGGAATCATCAGGGGCAGCGTGACAATCAACCGGCCCGCTGCTGCCCCAATCCTCGAATCGCCGATTGCACCAACGCAGACCCCTCGATTCCACGCGCTCGTCTTAGGGCAAGATGGAGCGCTGCCATTCGCCCGCGAGGAAAGGCCTGCGCCTGTTCCTCTATGCCACCTCTACCAGGTCGATCAGTTCCTGGTGGGAGTGGACGCCGAGCTTGGTGTAGATGTGGGCCACGTGGGTCTTCACGGTGTTGTAGCTCACGCCCAGCTGACGTTGGATATAGGCACCGTTGCGGCCCTGGGCGAGCAGGGCGAAGATCTCGGCCTCGCGCGCAGTGAGGCCGGTCGTGTCGATAAGGCGGGCAACGGTGGTGTCGAGGTCGGGGGTGGCCTCATGCTCGACGACCTCGGGGCTTGCCGTGAGCGCCTCTACCGTCGTGTCGTAGCTGAGCCCCTCATGCCGAACAGGGCAAACGCCGCAAGGCAGAGCACGACGGCTCCCGTCACGGCAGTGCTCGCAATAAGGCTGCCCGCCATGGCCGCGTAGCACAACCGGCCCAGTTCGGCGCCTCCCGTGACACCCACGCAGAGCAGAAAGCCGCTCCAGGCGAAAAGGGGCAGCGTGCCTGCGCGGTTGCGGGCGGAAAGCGCCGCCAGCGCCGGCCAAAAGACGAGCCAAAAACAAGTCTTTCCCGCTTCGATTAGATTTGAGGTCAGCGAAGGTACGGCCTGCTGGGAAATGGGGGCGAATAAAAAGCCCGCCATTAGAAGTAGAAGCGCCAGATTGAAGCACGAGTCAAGTAGGAGCGGTCGGCTGTTTATCGCCCAAATTGCCAAGAAGAACAGCAAAGGGACGATGCCGGCCCATGTGGCGAGCGGGGCATTGTTAACCTCGCCGAAGGAAAGTGCTGCTCCGTAGGCTGTCTGGAAAAGGGCCAGGCATACGAAGAGCCTGTGTGAGCGGGGCAGGAACGAGAAGGGGTTTGTGAGCGTGAGCTCGTCGGGCGCCTGCCCCGATTGGATGATTTCAAGTGCCTTGCCCATGTCGGTGCGGCCCACGAATACTGCAAGGATTTGCAGGGTGATGAACAGGACGAGCGCTGCTTGTGGACTCAGGACGCTGAGTGGGAAGCGCAGAAGATATGAGGCGAAGAGGCCCAGCAAGACGCATTTTGCCATTTGCGGACGAGTTAAGCGTGCCAAACAACAGCCGGCAGAAAGCATAACGAAGACGGCGCAGAGCAAAAGCAAACAGAGAGCCAACGTTGCGGCGAGTGGGGAGGTGGGGACGAAGGCCCAGAGGCTGATGCCGCCGACTAACGAGAGCGCAAGGGGCGCGATAAGGAACGGGCGTGCTCCCAGAAGGCGAGGCACCCTCGAGGCGACAAGCGCGATCACGAGAAAGCCCGCTGCTTCCACGAGCGTCGCGATGTCGCGACACAGCGGGGCTACATCGGTGCCGATGGGGAAGACCTTGCTCGTGAGTAGCCAGTTGCTCAGCACGTAGGCACCGAATGCGGCAAATGCTGTGGCAGGCTCCTTTGGCAAGGCGTTGCCAGCAGGAGAGGGAGCGGGCTTTCCTTGTGCCTCGCTGCGATTGCTCATGAACCCACCGTTGCCTTCCCCTTGACCAAGCCTAGCCCCCTAAAGATGACGCAAGCATTGTAACGCGTCATTCAGCCTGGTCAGTGCGTCATCATGAAGAGGGGGTGAGAAGGGTTACGACGGCAAATACCTGGTTTTTCGTGAACTGTTGGTGAGGTGTGACGAAAACGTCGGCGCTATGGTTCGAGATGTCAAACGGGTGGCTGTGCGACGTTGCGTCTCATATGTGCTTCGTCGTTTGCCGCCCGGAACCCATGAGAAGGGAAGCAACCATGACTGTTTCGTCTTCGAGCGTCTCTCGCCGCGGCTTCATCGCCACGGCCTCCGCTGCTGGCGCCCTTGCCTGCGCGCCTGCTCTTGCGCTTGCCGACCAGGCCCCTGCGGCCGAGGTCGCCGACGCTCCCGCATGGCTCGGCGCCGCGCCCGATGTCGCTGAAAGCGACATCGCCGAGACGCTCGACTGCGACGTTCTTGTTGTTGGCGCGGGTACTTCGGGCCTCTTCGCTGCCTGCTCGGCCGCCGAGAACGGCGCGAAGGTTCTCGTCATCGAGAAGAACGAGGTGGGCCCGGGTATCCGCGGTACCCTTGGCGCCATCGGCTCCAAGTACCAGCTTGCTGACAACACCGACATCAAGGCGCTCGACATCTGCCGCGAGATGACCATGTACGCCGCCTCCAACGTCAATCCCAAGCTCCTCCGCCTATGGGCAGACGAGTCGGCCGAGACGATTGAGTGGTACGGCGACCTGTGCGAGAAGGCCGGCCGCGAGTTTGTGTACTGCTCCGACCATGACCTCGACGAGTATGCCGACCAGATGGAGTACCGCCACTGGGCAACTGGTCATGCTGCTGTGAAGGACGGCCACACCACTCAGGATGCTGATGCAGGAGAAGTTCTTGAATCATATGCTGCCGACAATGGCGTTGAGTTTCGCTACAGTTGTCCCATGGTCAAGCTTGAGCAGGACGAGTCCGGCCGCGTGACGGGCGTCATTGCCCAGGGCACCGACGGCTACGTGCGCATCAACGCTGTTAAGGGCGTGTGCATTTGCACCGGCGGCTATGCTCTCAACGATGGAATGCTTTCTGCGCTTCAGCCTGAGTCTAAACTGGTGTGTTCATACATTTCCGGTATTGCTGGTTCGGAGGGCGATGGCATCAAAGCTTGCCTCTGGGTGGGAGCCGCATTCGACGATGTTCATACTTCCATGTTGTTCGATCGCGGTCCGTTGCCTCCCGATGGTCTTGCCGGCGGCGAGATGGTTAACGGCATGGTATGGATGGCCTCTCAGCCTTGGCTTAAGGTGAACCTCAAGGGCGAGCGCTTCTGCAACGAGAGCGCACCGTACGACTTCGTGCTCCACGCGTCCATCGATCAGCCCGGCCACACCTATGCCACCATCTGGGACTCCAACTTCCAGGACTACATCATGCAGTTCAAGACCCAGGGCTGCTCGCGCATGTTCCCGTTCGTGAACGGCGCGCCTGTTTCCGCCATCGATATGGATGCCTGTATGGGCATGCTCGAGGGTATGAAGCAGGCCGGCTTCATCCAGCAGGCTGACACGGTGGAAGAGCTCGCCGAGAAGCTCGGCATCCCGGCCGACACGTTTGCGGCCACCGTGGAGCGCAACAATGCCAACGCTGCCGCCGGCGAGGATCCCGACTTCGGCAAGGAGGCGTTCCGTCTGTCGCCCGTGGACACAGCCCCGTTCTTTGGTGTGCGTAACGCAGGCCGCCTGCTCTGCACCATGGACGGCATCAAGATTGACGAGACCATGCACGCCCTCAACGCCGACGGCGAGCCCATCGAGGGCCTGTACGTCTGCGGCAATGACTCGGGTTGCTTCTTCGCTCACACCTATCCCGACCAGATTCCCGGCCTTGCTGCCGGTCGCTCGGCGACGTTTGCCCGCCGCGCCGGTCGCATTGCCGCAACGGGCGAGTAAGCCCTGCTAGATAGCGGAAATTGGTTTGTCCAACAGCCGGCTTCAGCATGACGCTGGGGCCGGCCGTTTTTCGTTGCTGGGGGCGACGGGATTCCACGATTGTTTTATGAGAGAAAAGCGACGCTCTGCTCCTGAGCGTGACGCAAATCTTGCAAAGCTATTTGGCAAGATTCTCGAAATCTTGCAGTCCTGCTTTGCAAGATTCAAGAAATCTTGCAGGACAGGTTTGCAAGATTGCGCGGAGATGCGAAACGTAAACCCCCGCGCGCCCGCCGATTGAACGACGGACGCGCGGGGATTGTTGGTTGTCGTGCTCGCCTGTCTAGGCGGCGAGCGTTAGATTGCGCGGGCGGCCAGGTTGCCGGTGGCGATGGCCTCGGCGATGTTGTGGGGCTTGGCGGGGTCGACAAGGGCGTCGCCCACGGTGACGACCGTCATCTCGGCGCCCAGCGCGTCGGCGAGCGTGGTGTTGGCCGCAAGCTCGCAGGCCTCAATCACGGTGTCGCAGGCGATGGTGATGTCGCAGCCAGTGTCGCCGTTGATGGTGATCTCACCCTCGCCCACGTTGGTCACGGTCGCGTTGGCCCACACACGAGTGCCCTTGACGTAGAGCATCGGGAGTACGACCTCCTTGACATGGGCCGACTGACCCTTGTCAAGCACGGCGGAGGGCTGGTCCATGACGATGGTGACGTGCTTGCCCTGGGCGATGAGGTAGAACGCGGCGTCCACGGCCGGGGCACCGTAGCCCACGATGGTGACCTCGTTGCCAATCTCAGCAGTAAGGATATCCTCGATGGGCACCACGTTGGTCGAGCCGCTTGCGGCAAGGCCGGTGGGCACGACAACGCCGCCGGTTGCTTCAATCAGCACATCGGGGGCCTGGGCGCGCACGAAGTCGGCGTCGACCTCCTGGCCGGTCACGACGGTTACGCCGCAAACCTCCTGCTGGCGCTGCAGGTAGGAGTTGAGATCGGCGATGTTCTCGTGCTGGCCCTTGACCGCAGCGGCGAAGGGCAGCTTGCCGCCCAGGTAGCCCTGCTTCTCGTAGAGCGTGACGCTGTGCCCGCGCAGGGCCGCGACACGTGCGGCCTCCATGCCGGCCGCGCCGCCGCCCACGACCATGACGTTCTTGGGGTCGCTGTCGAGCGCGGGCAGGGCGGGGCCATCGGGCATGGCGGGCGTGAAGGCGCGCATGCGCGTGGCGTTGACGCGGCAGTGCTCGTAGAAGTTGCCCTGCTCGTCGAAGTCGAAGTGGCAGTGCAGGCAACGGTTGCACGGGCGGATCTCGTCGACCTTGCCTTCGCGCAGTTTGTTGATGTAGTCGGGGTCGGCGTAGAGCGGGCGGGTCATGTTGTAGAAGTCGACCTTACCGTCCTGCAGGGCCTTCTCGAAGAAGTCCGGGGCATGGGCCGGATCCATGTAGGTGACGGATCCCACGGGAATGCTCACGGCTGCCTTGATCTTTGCGGCAACATCGAGCATGAGGCCGCAGCCGGAGTGCGAGCCATCGAGCAGGCCCTCCCAGTGACGGTCGAAGTCGAATTGCGTGGCGTAGCGGGTGTTGCCGTTGATGCCGTAGCCGGAGAAGTACAGGTCGCCGGCGAACTCGCAGGGGTGATAGCCGTAAGGCCCGATGCGCACGTGCAGCGAGTCGGCACCGGCCGCCTCGAACTGCTTGCACAGCTCGACGTTCTCCTCGACGGTCGTGAAGCCCTCGTCCTGGCCCAGGCTCACGTCGTTGGCCTCAATGCCGTTGATGAGGATCTGCACGGGGAAGTCCTCGCCGCAGGCGCTCTTGATGCCCTGGATGATCTCGCACACGAAGCGGGCGCGGTTCTCAAAGCTCTGCGGGCCGTACTCGTCCTCGCGGTGGTTGCGGTTGCGCGACAGGAACGCCTGGCCGATGTTGTTGCCGGCGGCGTTAAGCTCAACGGCGTCGAAACCAGCATCCTTGAGCATGACGGCCACGTCGATGAAGTCCTGCTGCACCTGTTTGACCTCGTCGAGCGTGAGGTCGTCGGCCTCGGCGCAGGCGAACTCGGGTGCCGTGGTGGCGTCGAAGCCGCTGAAGGAGGCGCCCATGAGGCTCAGCTGATAGCCGCACATGCCGCCCGCCTCGTGAACGGCGGCAGCCACCTGGTCGAGGATGGCGTTGCTCGCGTCGCGCACCTTGTAGGAAGCCGGGTAGTGGGGCATGAGGCTCGCGTAGTCCTCGACCCACACGAAGTCGCAGCCGCCCTTGATGAACTCGACATACTCGTCGATGATGCGCTCGTCGGTGACTTCGGGCAGGTAGAGCGAGCCGGCGGCCGACTTCACCATGCGGTGGCTGAGCTCGAGCTTGCCGAGGTGCCAGGGCGAGAAGAGCGTCGTCTTGGTGAAGTCCTCGATGGAGTTGGAGCGCCAGTCGCTCGTGTCGTCGGGGTTGAGCTGGGCGAGCGTCTGATAGACGGCGGTCTTGTCCTGGGCTGCAGCCTCTGCGGGCGCAGTGGCCTCTGCGGCGGGCGTGGCAGGCTCGGCCAGCGCTGCGCCGGTGACGCTGAGTGCGCCGGCTGCGGCTGCGGCGGTGCCGGCGGCCTTGAAGAAGCCCCTGCGCGAGATGTCTTGCTTCATATGTGTCCCATCCTCTCCCTTGGTGGATGCGAGCCGGGTATGCTCGGTATCGGTCGCGCATGCCCAGCCGGCGAAAGGCCCTCCCTGGGCCCTTCCCATGGTGTCCATAGTGGTGCGGATGGGGGCAAACCGCTTCACTGAAATTCAGTGAGGTTATTAAAAGCGCTGGTAGATTGCCTATACATCGGACGATTGGCTGGAGAAGCCCTCGACGTAGGCAACGAGCTCCTGGCGAGAGTGAACGCCGAGCTGCTCGTAGATGTGGCGCACGTGCGTTTGCACCGTATTGCGCGAGAGGACCAGTTCTTCGGCGATGGCAGGCACGTTGCGGCCGCGCATGATGAGCACGAGCACTTCTCGCTCGCGTTGCGAAAGGTTGTGCGCGTCACTTACGAGCTCGGCAGGTGATCTGTCGGGGCCTTGTTGGACTGTCGAGGTATCGGCGGTGACGGGAGTTTGCGCTTCGGGTGCGACGACACCTTCTGGGGCAACCCGCCGCTTGCGCCGCGCGATGGCGTTATAGAGGGCGAAGGCGGCACAGGTGAGCAGATACACGAGCAAGAAGGTTGCTACGAGCATTTTGGATTCGCCGGCGATGTCGGCGTTGAGCAGGTTTGCCGAGAGCATGTCGGCCAGCACGCGGGCAAGCATCACGATGCCGGCCACGGTGCCATATGTGGCCTCGATGGCCAGGTGCCGTTCCTGCGCGGTTGTGACTCCGGCTTCCATGACGAGGTAGATTACGAGGAAAAAGCCGGCAGAACCCAAGGCCAGGGCCACGAGGTGCGCGCCTGGACCTAGAGCGGAGGCGACCAGGACGGCGGCGAAGAGCAGTGCGGTGAATCCCAGCAGCACGGCGAAGACTGAAGGGGTGCGCTTGCAAACGAGCCACACGACAGCAAGCAACGCGGCCGTGGCGAGGTTCATTGTCGCGCTCATGATGAAGCGCGCGGGTAGCTCGAGGACGTCGACCATGAGCACGGTGTTTACGAGCGGCGCGACAAAGGTCAGCACGACAGCGGCCGCCAGTACGGCGGCAAGGTCGCTTAAGGCTCCGCGCAGGTCGGGGGAGGGTTGGGTCGCCGCCGAAGGTGTGGACGCGGGCACCTCGGGGGCTTCCTGGGTGGGGGCATCTTCGATTGAGGTGGCTGCGGTTTTTGCAGGGCATGCATGAAGATTGGGGGCCGCCATGGGCGCGGCGTTCGCGTGATGGTTTTTGTTCTTGCGGGCGAAGGGGGTGGGTGCGTGCGAAGTGGCAAGCGCAAGGGCGGCCTGTGCGGCAAACAGTGCGACAACGAGTCCGCGCAGGACGGGTTCGGGGGCAAGGCCACTGGGGAGGTTGAGGATGGCCGAAAGGGCCGCCGCCGAGACGAGGGCGACATGCACCTGTCGTGAAGGCAGGCCTTTAAGGCAATCGAGCCAAAAGACGAATGCAATTGCCAGACAGATACCCGAAAGACACGAGGCGACGAGGAGCGCAAGAGTGAACCAGGTATCTGCCTGCGTGTTTTCGAGGGCAAACGATGCGCACCACGTGAGTGCGCATGCTATGAGGAGGGCTGCGAACAGGGTGGACGCACACGCTGCCGCACGCTTGTGTGATGAGGCGTGCCGCGAGGCGGCGATTGCGCCTCGTATTCCCATGCCGATAAGGGCGAGCGCATTGGCGACGGAGGCTAGGGTGCCTGCCTGCACAAACACCTCGGAGCGAGCGAAAGAAAACATCGTGCCAGGCGACCACACCGCAAGTCCGTACAGCACGATGGCCATGGCAAGACCTGCTACGCAGAACGGGGATATTGAGCAGGCGGCGGCCGGGCGCACTTCGTTATTCGCTTGCAACGACGGCCCCTCCCTCGCCTCTGATGACACGTGGCTCTCCAAGCATCCTCATGCCCGGCATGCTGTTGCTGTACATCCAACACGCTCATTGTAGCGCGGGCGCCGTCGCCGAAAAGCCCCCGGTTTTTGCGGCGCTCAAGAGCTGGCTTGCATGAATCGCAAAGCTAGCCCTCCATTTCGAGCGAAAGCCCGCAGACAAGTGAGTGCGTTCTCGCACGGCGCAGCAGCGGTGCTCTGGACTGCGGTTTTGTGGTATATCCGCGTGGCACATCACAATCTGGAGGAGTTTGGTTGTGCCTCGAGGCGACCGACAACAAGCCAAAGGCGAACGTCGTGAGAACGCGGTTGATTCGCCCAGTTCCCAGAGTCCATTCGCCCAATCACCCGCCTCTTGCCTCGGGCTCACGCCATGCCTATGGTCTGCATAAGCCAGCTGCGTGGTTATATCGCTTTATAGAACTGACAGTTTGCCCAGAACTCGCGCGAGCCCCGCCAGAAAGCCCCGCGCGCCTGCCGCTCAACCGGCGGGCACGCGGGGCTTGTTGGTTGTCGTGCTTGCCAGTACGGGCGTGCTCGTGCTTGTCCGCCTACTCCTGCGGCGCCCAGTCGGTGAGGCAGGAGTCGAGGCTCGCTTCGATAGAAGCGCGGTTCATGTTGCGGCCGATGAAGCAGAGCTTGGTCATGCGGTCGCCGCAAACGGGATCCCAGTCGTCGAGCATCTTGGGGTTCTCCAGCAGGATCTGCGAGCGCTCCTCGGCCGGCGCACTCGCCACGAAGTAGCCGTTGGGGGAGAGGTTCATCTGCTTTCCCGCCTGCTCAAAGAGGTAGCACATGTCGGGGTTGATGACGGCCCACAGCATGCCCTTCGTGCGGATGATGCTGCTGGGCCAGGCGTGTGCCAGCTCGTTGAACTTGTCGGCATCGAACGGCTTGCGGCGCTCGTACACGAACGTCTCGATGCCGTATTCGAGCACTTCGGGGTCGTCATGCTCCTCAGGGTGCTCCATGGCGTCGATCCAGGCGGCCGAATCGTAGGCGCGCTCGAAGTCGAAGCGCCCCGTGTTCATGATCTCGTTGAGCGGCACGTTGGACTGTGTGGCCTCCACAATCTTGGCGTCCTTCTGCAGGCTGCGCACAATGGCCTTGAGCTCGGCGATTTGCTCAGGCGTCACCTTGTCGCACTTGTTGAGCACGAGCGTGGAGCAAAACTCGATCTGCTGGATGAGCAGGCTCTCGATGTCGTCCTCGTCGATGTCGTCGGCCAGCAGGTCGCGTCCGCCATGGAACTCGTCGTACATGCGCGCGCAGTCCACCACGGCGATGATGTTGTCCAGGGCCAGCGGGGCATGCCCGCCGTAGCGGCTCTCGTCGCAGAAGTTCGAGATGGTGTAGGCAATCGGGATAGGCTCGCAGATGCCCGACGCCTCGATGATGATGTAGTCGAAGTCGCCCGAGTCGGCAATCTGGCCGAGCTGGCGGGTGAGGTCGTCGGAGAGCGTGCAGCAGAGGCACCCGTTCGTCATGGGGATGAGGTCGCCGTCTACCTGGGTGAGCCCGCCCTTCTGGATGAGCGAGGCGTCCACGTTGACCTCGCCGATGTCGTTGACGATGACGGCGGCACGGATGCCCTCCTCATTTTGAAGGATGTGGTTGAGAAGCGTGGTCTTGCCGGCCCCGAGGTAGCCGGTGAGCAGGGCGATCTTCGTCTGCTTGCGGGTCTTGGTCATGGTTGCGTGCTCCCTTGCGCTATGTGTCGCGTGCCTGCGCGCGGCTTTGGTATACAGACGGCGCATTATATCCCCCAAACGTGTGGAGGTGGGGTGTACGAGGAGCGAGAAGGAGCCGATTCGAGTCCACAGAGCCTGCCACGCGAGAAAAAATGGCGCACGTTTGCGTTTTAAATCGGACAGGTAAAGTATCTGAGTAAAGTCCCTTAACATCGTCCCAGGTAGACGAATTGCTTGTTTGACGGCTACCTTGGGGCCGCAGATTAAAACGCAAACATACGCGTTTTTTGGAAGGGCCGGGGGCCGGGGGCGGCAGTTTCTTCCCGGAGACACCCAAGTGTCGCGTAGCAAGGCGAAGGAGGTCTGCCGTATTGGAGACGCGACCGTACCGTTGGGAAACGATGGGTACGCGGGCTCTTCGGTATTTCGCTATGGAAACAGCGCAGGTAGAAAGATAGAAAAGGTGCTCGATGAAACCAGCCGTGGGCAATCAGCGCTTTCCTCCCGCCGCCGTTTTTGTGGCGAGAGACATCGTAGGCCGCTGGAGGCCCCTTTTCCAGAACCGCCCGCGGTTACGTTGGGTTCGGGTCATATCGTCTGGTTGCGTCCTAGCGCACCCGTTGGGGATAGCGGTATGCCACGGTGAGGCCGCCGTCCCAGTCGTCGCCTGCTGGGCCTGCTGGGGTCACGCGGGCCTCGACGTCGTACACCTCGTGGATACGTTCGGACGTCACGACTTCCCCCACCGGTCCCGAGGCCACCACGGACCCTGCCTTCATGAGGCACACGCGGTCGACGAATCTGCTTGCCATGGCGAGGTCGTGCAGGGCGGCCAGGCAGCTTATGCCCAGGTCACGTGCTATGGCGAGTGTCTGCAGCTGGTGTTTGATATCCAGGTGGTTCGTTGGCTCGTCCAAGATGAGGAACTCGGGCTTTTGCGCCAGCGCACGCGCCAAGATGACGCGCTGCTTCTCCCCGCCCGACAACGATGCGAATGAGCGATCGGAAAAGTGAGCCATGTCTACCATATCAAGTGATTGCGCGACAATCTCCTGATCGGAATCCGTCTCGCGGGAGAGCATGCCCATGTGGGGTGCGCGGCCCATAAGCACCACCTCGCGGACGGTGAAGTCGAAGGCGATGTCGTTGAACTGGCTCACCACGGCGACCCGGCGGGCAAACTCCTTTTGGGTGATTGTGCGCTCGTCGCGGCCGTCCCACATGATCTGGCCGGAATACTTCCTGTTCAAGCGGTATATCGCTCGCAGCGTTGTGGATTTGCCGCAGCCGTTGGGGCCGAGCATGCCCACAAACTCGCCATTGTCCACGGTGAGCGATACACCGGAGACGATGGGTCTGCGGTGGATGGCCACCGAAAGGTTGCGCACCTCGAGATGCATGACGGCTCCCCCTCAGTTGCCTTTGAAGCTGTAGTTACGCGCGACCATGATGTAGACGAAGAACGGGGCGCCGATGAGCGCGGTGAGGATGCCGATGGGCACCTCGGAGTTGACGATGAGCGTGCGCGCGGCAGCGTCGGCCCACAGCATGAACACCGCCCCGATGAGCACGGCGGACGGGATGAGGCGTCGATGGTCTGAACCCACAAGCGAGCGGGCGATGTGCGGAATCATGAGTCCCACGAAGCCGATGGTGCCCACGGCGGACACCATGCACCCCACAAGCAGGGCGGATACGACAAGATAGACCCAACGTCGACGTGCCGTGTTCAAGCCAAGCGTCGTGGCGGCCTCGTCGCCCATGAGCAGGATGTTAAGCGAACGAAACTGTGTGAGGAAGAAGACTGTGCCGGCCAGCACCACGCCCAGTACGAGCCAGACGTTGTCCCAACCGGCCCGCGTGAGCGACCCCATCGTCCAGAACTTGAGGTCGAGCATGCCTTGCGCGTCGGCGGCCACGGTGATGATGAAGTTGGACAAGGCTGTGAACAGGGCGTTCAGTATCATGCCGGACAAAACGAGCTTGCTGGTGGTCATCTTGCCGCCGGCCGAAGCCAAAAGCAGCACGCCCACGGTTGCCACAATCGAGCCCAAAAACGAGAAGAACGAGACCGAACCCACGCCGTCTATGAGGGCAATCGAGCCGGCACCGCACATGATGGCGAGCGTGGCGCCGAAGCTGGCGCCTGAGGAAATGCCCAGGATGTAGGGCTCTGCCAGGGTGTTTTGCACGCTGGCCTGCATGACGACTCCTGCCAGCGCAAGGCCGGCTCCCACGGCGGCACCCAGCAGGATGCGCGGGAAACGCAGGCGCCAGATGATGTTGTCCGTGGACACACCGATGTGTCCGTCATCGGGCAGGGGCGTACCGAACAGGTGGTTTGTCAGAATGGCGAGTGCGTCTGGAAGCGAGACGTCGATTGCCCCCATGCATGACGTCGCGACCATGCTGGCGAGCAGCCCGCACACGAGCACACAGATGAATGCCCGGAACGGGCCGCTGCGCCTCAGCATGGGTTCCCCTTAGGCCTGCGGGTACAGGACGTCGAGGATCTTCTCGGCCGAGTCGAACACGCGCGGGGATGCGTCCATGAACTCGGCGTAAGGAATCTCGACGATCTTCTTGTTGGCGACGGCGGGGACCTCCTGCACGGAAGGCTCGCCATAAATGGTGTCGAGTACGAGCGGATCGGTCTCGGCATTGCGGTTCGCCGTGATGTAGAGAATGACGTCGGGGTTGAAGGCGACGAGGTTCTCGTAGGTGAGGCCTGAGGCACTCTCGGTGGATGCCATGGTGGCACCCATAGCCTCGATCATGTTGAACTGCAGGCTGGCGCCGGTCTTGCCTCCGAAGGTGCCGAACGTGCCCTCCTTGAAGTTCGTCATGATGAGCACGCTCTGTGCGGCCTCGGCTGCGGCGGCTGCCTCGGCAACACGGGATTCAATGGCAGCAAGGCGATCTTGCAGGTCGTTTACCAGGTCGGATGCAGCTTCCTGGGCGTCGAAGACCTCGGCGACGTTCTTGATATCGTCCACGATGCCCTGCAGTGTGGGGTTCATCTTTGCCGAGGTGGCAGGCTGGATGTAGACGTTGATGCCCATCTCGTTGTAGTCGGCGGCGCTTGTCTGACCGTCCTTGTTGAACGTCATGGCGCGGCCCATGACCACCTCGGGGCCCACGCCCACAATCGTCTCGCGGGAGAGGGTCTTCTTGTCGCCGAGCTGGGGAATCTGCGCATAAGCATCGGCCACGGTCTCGGGCATCGTCGCCTCGGGCGTCACGGTGCCCACGACGCGATCGGCAAGGCCGAGCAGGCACATAATCTCGGCCATCGAGTCGGTCAGGGTGACGGCCGTGGTCGGGGCGGCCTCGAAAGTCTGCTCGAACTCCGTGCCGTCGCCGTCCACAAGGGAGATGGTGAGCGGATAGACGGTTGCAGCGGGCACATAAGGCTCAGGAGAAGTTGCCTGCTCAGCGGGGGCATCGGAGGTAGAGGACACCTTGGAGGAATCCTTGTCGCCCGACTTGGCGTCATCGGCCCAGGCGTTGCGTGCGGCGACGCCTGCGAAAACGGGCAGGGCAAGGGCCAGGCCGGCGACTGCGGCAAACTGGCGGCGGTTCACGCAAAGACGATCCATGTTCATCCATCCTTTCGTAGTGGCGGGCGCGGTCTGCGTGGGCATTCCGGCGGAATCCCTCGGCAGGCGCGCCTCGATGTGACAAAGGAATCTTTATCTAACTTATGAAAGTTGAACATAGCATACTCTTTAAAACATGGACAATTCAGATGTCTACCATAAACTGAACTCATCAACTACGATTCTTTGTCATGGAAGGCCTACTCATGAATGCACACCCATCGGCACTGGAGCTGCGGCGCGTCTACGCCCAGCGGCCCTTCAGCGTGTTCGCGGTCAGCCGCCAGGTCAAGTTTCCAGGCGAGTGCGCCCGTTACTCCACCATCCATTCGGCATTGATCTTTCCGGTGCGCGGCACGGCGCGCTTCGTGTTGGGCGGGGAGTGCCTGGAGGGCCGCCGTGGGGTTATCCTGCACGGCTGTCCGCACGAAGACCTGCTGTTTGAGGCCGTGGGCGACGAGCCGTTTGAGCACATCAACGTGTACTACGAGGCAAATGGCGACGATACGGGTGATCCTCAGCACTGGATGATGCGCCCTTTTGATTTCGCGCCTGCCAACTATGACGAGCTCATGGCGCGTGTCGAGGCCCTCGAGGCGCTCAATGCGGCCGCGACGCTCGACAGCCGTCTCAATCAGATTGTGGGAGCCACCAATCTTTTGCGCACGATGTTCGACCCCTCGCCTCGCACGAGGGTCGATGAACGCATGGCGCGGGCCCGTGCATACATCGAGACGCACTTCGCCGAGCCGATATGCCTGGATGATCTTGCTGCCCGCTACGGCATGGGGGCGCAACGCTTTTCGTATTGTTTTGCGCGGGCCCATCGCGTGCGTCCCATGAACCTGCTCATCTCGCTGCGGCTTGAGCAAGCCATGCGCCTGCTTCAGACCGACATGCGCGTGAAGGACGTGGCTTACGCTGTCGGCTACGACGACCCCCTGTACTTCAGCCGCCTGTTCAGACGGCATTACGGTTGTTCGCCCAGCGAGGCCCGCAGGGACGTCGAGCAGGGCGCGGCCGCAGGGCTGAGGGACGACGGCTGATGAGGGCGGGCCTTGCCGCAGAAACGGATGGATTGGTTGACTTGAAAAGGAGCGCTGGTAGATATGCCAATTGTTGACAATGAAGACGAGCGCGAAGAAATCTCGTCCCTTGCGATTGCGCGTGAGGTGATTGCGGGCGTTTCCTGCGTTGTTGCGCGTCCGAGCGGTTACGCCTCCACGCCCGGCGCGCTTGTGGTTCTCGACGGAACGCGCGTACTGCGCCGTGTTGATCGCCTGGTTGCCGAGGGCAGGCTCGACCCAGCATGCTTGCCGCTTATGGTGGGCATCGACCCCGACCCCGTCGACCGCGGCCTTGCGCAATATACCCCCTGGTCGCACCCAGCTTACAAGCCCGGCGCACCAGATTTCGGTGGCGGTGCCGAGGTGTTTTTGGCGGATACGGTGCTGCCTGTGGCCACGGCGTTGCGACGCGAACACACCGAGGGACCTATTGGTCTGTTCGGGTACTCGCTTGCTGGCCTGTTCGGTCTATTCGCCATGCTTAACACCGATGTGTTCTCAACGTATCTTCTCGCAAGCCCTAGCACGTGGTATCCAGGCATCGTGAACCGTGTCGCCCGGACGTCCCTGGCGTGCGACCCCCGTGTCGTTGTGGCTTGCGGTGCCAACGAGGGTCTCGATCATCCCGAGCCCATCGCCGGCATCCGCCAGGATACCGACCGTCTCGTCGCGTGCCTCTCGGAACGTTTGACACGCAGGCCCGTTATTGTTATCGACGAGCTCGATCATCACCGGGGCCTCGCCACCCGTCTTCAGGCCCTCCTCGAACGCTGGGGGTAGGAGTCGGCGACAGGCATCTCCGCCCGCAACGATAAGGCTTGTAACGCTCGATGGACTAGCCGAAATCTGTTGCGGGCGATTACCCGTGCGCTTGCCGGAATATGCCTGGGCCTGTTATGGGCGATTACCTGCGCGCTTGCTAGAATATGGCCAAATCCGCCGCAGGCGATTGCCTACGCACACCGAGGAGAGGCCTATGAACATCGAGCTTGCCCTTGCGAACCTGAAGCGCCATGGTTTTGACGCCGTGTATTTCGAAACCGCTGCTCAGGCGGCCGAGTATGTTGCCGGCGAGCTCAGGGGTATGTCGGTGGGCATCGGCGGCAGCAAGACCGTCGAGATCATGGGTCTCTACGAAACCCTTACCGACCAGGGTGAGGTGTACTGGCATTGGAAGCAGCCCACCGCCGAGGAGCGCGACCGCGCCGCGCATGCCCAGGCATATCTGAGCTCGGCAAACGGTATCTCCGAGACGGGTGAGATTGTGAACATAGACGGCATGGGCAACCGTGTGGCCTCTACCATCTACGGTCATGACCGCGTTGTATTCGTCGCCGGCATCAACAAGCTCGCCCCCAACTTGCATGCGGCGATCGCCAGGGCCAAGAACGTCGCCTCCCCGCTCAACGCGCGCAGGTTTGGCAAGCAGACGCCCTGCGTCCTCAGCGAGCCCATGCGCTGCCATGACTGCAACTGCGCCGACCGCATCTGCCGTGCCACCGTCATCCTCGACCGCAAGCCCATGGGCATCGCCCGCATGGACGTCGTCCTCATCGGCGAAGAGCTGGGGTATTAAGAGGACGAACCAGGGGCGACGGCCCAGCGAGAAAGCCCGAAGAATAGAGGCGCGCGTCAGAGTCGGCAGCCCCATGGGGTTGGAGGTGCGGGCGAGGGTGGCCCACGCCAGCCGTTCCACGGGTAGCCAGGACCGCCGGTTGCGGTTTCAAACAGGAAGGCCCCGCAGGAGTGCCGACGTTCGGCTTGCCTGCGGGGCCTTTGCAGAGAGCCTTCAGGGGGATGAGACTCTTAAGCGTTTACTCTACGCCGGCGCAGATGCGGCCCGCGAGATAGCCCTGGGTAAGGGCCTGGCCGTGGCTGTTGCCAGGCACGTTGATGGGGTAGTCGACCTCGGCCGTGCCGCCGGAGGTGTTGCCCACGGCATAGAGGCCGGGGATGGGGTTGCCGTCGACGTCGAGGCACTGGAAGTTGGCGTCGATGACAGCGCCGCCGCACACTACGAGAAGCACCGCGCCCACCTTGGAGGCGTGGTACGGAGGTGTGTCGCAGGGGAAGAGCAGCTCGGGGCGCTTGCAGAAGTCGGTGTCGACACCAGAGGCGCAAACCTCGTTGTAGTGGTTTACGGTCTCGACGAGCTTGTCGGCAGGAACGCCGATCTTCTCGGCGAGCTCCTCGAGTGTGTCGGCTGTCTCATAGGTGGAACCGTCGGCATCGACGAGCGACTGCGTGTAGTAGTCAATCGTGGTCTGGTAATCCGACTCGCCCTTGTAGCGGAACATATCCCAGAACATGCCGCCGCCGTAGGGGAAGGAGGCCATGAGGTCCTCGGGCCAGCTGGAGTCGAAGATGGACCAGGCGCAGTCATCTGCCGTGTTCTGCATGATCTGCAGCGAGCGAGCCTGGACCCAGGTGCCCTCGTTGAAGAAGCGCTCGCCCTTCTCGTTGACGTACAGGAAGGGGCCCTCGAGCTGGTTGGAGAACGGGTCAGCCCAGCGCTGGGGGTGTAGTGCGGTTGCGAAGGGCGCGCGACCCATGTGACCGCCGGCCCACAGAATCATCTTGTGGCCGTCACCGGTGTTGGCACCGGCGGGGGTGTACACGCTGGGGATGGAGATGCCTTCGGGGCAGTAGTAACGCATCATTTCTTCGGAGCCACCGATGTCACCGGTTGCCATGATGACCTTCGGGGCGTTGATTTGCTTGTAGCCCTCTTCGTCAAGGACGATGGCACCAGTTACTGCGCCAGATTCGTCCTGGAGCAGATACTGGGCGGGGCACTCGAACATGAACTCGGCGCCTGCCGCCATTGCCTCGATGGACTGGACGTCGGCGGCGACGAAGGAGGCATAGGGCTGGTTGATGTCGGAGTCGTCGGTGGCGCTCATACAGACGTAACCGGGCTCGTCGGGCAGGAGTTCATGACGGCTGTAGCCGTCCCAGATTCCCATGAAGCACTTGTGCTTCTCGCCGGCCTCGCACAGCCAGTCGGCGGCCTCACCGGAACGGTACATGTACTTGGCAACGAGAGCCTCGTTCAGGCGGTTGCCGCAGGTCTGCATCCAGCGGAACTCGGCTGCGGGGATGTCTTTGACGGTACCGTCCTCAAAAGAGCAGGACAGCTTGGAGTTGATGGTGCCAGCGCCGGCACCACGGCAAGAAGGCTGGTGCATCTTTTCAACGCAGATGACCTTGGCGCCTCCCTCAGCGGCGGCACGGGCGGCAGAGGTGCCAGCAAGGCCTGCGCCGATGACGAGGACGTCACAGTCGAGGGTGGCGACAATCTGATCGGCGGCCACGGGCTCGGGGGCGGTCATGAACGAGGGGGCCTCGGAGGTATAGCCGAAGTAGTCCTGCTTGCTGACGAGGGCCTCGCCGGTGACAAAACCACCGGCAGCCTGCGTCTCTTCCTCGGCGAGAGCGGGGGTGGCGGTGACCGCCACGGCTGCGGCTGCGGTTGCGGCGATGGCACTGCGCCTGGTCATCTCAAGAGCCATATGTTTCCTCCTCAGTGGTTTTTGCCCGGGACTTCTCTTTCCCGGTCGACGTCGCATAAGATACGGCCGGGATTTGAAGATGGGAGCCAACGTTTTGGTTCCAATGTGAACCGGGTAGGCACGTGTTAACAAAATTCCAGGTAGAGAAGCTCATATTGAACGGATGGACAGTCTGGTTCCGAATTGAACCGTTTGGTTGCTGCCTTGCCTGATGCCATGTCTTTGCCCAGAAGGCATTGCAGCCGAGCTGCGCATATAATGTGTCAGCGACTGCCTTGCTCGTGCGCGGATTGGTCTGTTGTGGGGAGTTGATTGGGGGAGCATGGACACGAAAAACTACCTATACCTGCTGAGCATCGAGCGATTTCGCAGCGTGTCTCGTGCAGCTAAAGAGCTTGGTATTACACCGCAAGGCTTGGCGCGCGCCGTGCGGCGCATGGAGGAAGAGCTTTCCTGCACCATGTACGAAGGGGCGCTCGGGGCCTCTGATTTGACGGAGCAGGGAAAGTGCGTTCTTGAGCATGGGCAGGCGATTGCGGACGAAGAGAGGGGCATGCGCTGCGCGCTTGATGCTATCAATGCCCATGCCTCCAATGTCATTCGCCTGGGTTGCTCGATGGGGGTATTGGGCTACCTGGGCGAAGGAGCACTGTATGCGTTCAACCAATCGCAGAACTGTCAGATATATGTGAGTGACGAGTTGCCGGATAGTGAGTGCGAGCGGTGCCTTGCTGAGGGAAAGTGCGACTACGCGTTGCTCGTCAATCCTCCGGATCCTTCGTTTGCCTCGATACCCCTGGTCAATGATTACCAGTTCGTTTGGGTAAATCGAGCCGATAAGCTGGCAGATGCTTGTGAGGTAACGCTTGCCGATCTTGATGGACGCACGGTCTACAGTGTTAATGACGATTACCGCAATACTGGCTATCTCATGAAACTCTGCGCAGATGCCGGGGTTAAGCCGACGTTTCGTTTTACAAGCGAAATGATGCGCGTGTATGAGTGTGCGCGCGCTGGTATGGGCCTGGGTCTTACATGTCGCAATCATGTTGAAGCGACCTCGGAATCGCAAAAGACCGTCGGTTTGCCCCTGCGGGCTCTGCCATGGGGCTTTTCTCTATGCTATCGACGCGATCATGTGTCCACTCCGGCCGAGGTCGAATTCATGGACTACATGAGGTCCCTGCGCAGGGATTATAAGTAGGCAATCGAGAAAGACGAGGTCGTGGCCATGAAGGTGTATATCGCGGGGTTTGATGTGTTTGCCGCTGACGCAGACGTGCGGCGTATTCGGGCGATTGAGGCTTGCCGCGCCCGTGGCCTGGTGCCCCTGCACCCGCTCGACAACGAGGCCCAGACGGCGCGGGACATCTACGAGGGCAATGTCGCGCTCATCCGCGAGGCCGATGTGGTCGTCGCGAACCTCAACCCATTTCGGGGACCTTGCGAGCCCGATGCAGGCACGGCCTTCGAGGTGGGTTTCGCCTGTGCTCTCGACAAGCCTGTCTGGGCATATGCCGACGAGGTTTCTTCCATGCGCGATCGCATGGGCGGGGTCGACGCGCACGGCTACAATGTCGAGGACTTCGACCTGCCCATGAATCTTATGCTTGCCGAGTCGGTCACGCTGGTGCAAGGTTCTTTCGAGGACTGCCTCGATGCCCTTGTCCACCAGGTCAGCGTGGCCTAATCGTAAAAATGCCCGCTGCGAGGCTGTACTTGCTGGTTAGACAGAGAAGAGGGTCTCGAGAGTGGGAAAACTTTGCAAAACGGCGGGCTGGCTTTCGCTGCCCGTGCGTTCGGTATGAAGGAGTGCCCATGTCTGCACGTGCCAAGTCGCCTGAGGAGTTCGCCTGTGAGCTAGCCCAGGTTGCGCCCGACGTCGAGCTGCTCGGGGAGTACGTGAACGCTCGCACGAAGGTTGCCTGCCGATGCCGCGCATGTGGGCATGAGTGGGATGCGGTGCCAAACCATCTGCTGCGAGGTGTGGGATGTCCCGAATGCGCAGACACGGCGCGCGTAACGGCCGACTCGTTTGCCGCGCGGGCCGCATCCATCGCGCCTGACGTCGAGCTTCTCGCCCCCTACGTGAACGCCCGCACACGCATTGATTGCCGCTGCCGCGTGTGTGGCCATACCTGGTCGCCCTACCCCAAGAGCCTCTTGCAAGGCTACGGCTGCCCCGAATGTGGCAAGCGAAAGAGCCTCGAGAGCAGGCAGGCAAAATAGCGCAGGGGGTAATAAGGCACGGGCAATGTGTCTATATTGCTTGGGGAGTCGCGCCGGAAGGTGGGTGCGGCGCGTCGTTTGTCGCGTTAGTGACGCCTCCATGGCTGCGAGCGGGTCAATGACACAAAGGAATGGGAGCGACGTGCCATTCGCCGGGTATAGAAGACGACCCCTTGGCAGCGAAACGAGTTTCGGAGTAGTCCCGGGGTCCCGAATGGCAAGCAAACGAGTTTCGGTGCAGTGATTGCAGACGATTGAGGTTCGGATTTCCTGTTTTTAGCCGGCTGAGCATCAAAACAGTAAGGTCAAATCAGTCTTTTCGTTGTTTTTACAACGAAATATTCGGGAAAATTCGTTGTTCGTCGGGATTGCCAGAGAATAGACTGCACCGAAACCCGTTTCGCTGCCAATGCACCCGCCAAAACTGCACCGAAACCTGTTTGTTTGCCACCGGGGGCGCCCGCACTGCACCGAAACTCGTTTCGCTGCCATTAATGAGTCGGCGCACTCAAGGGATGACGCAAGAGGACGGGCGCAATTCGTCATTCGCCGCCGAGGCCACGCGATATGGTTGGGCGCGGCGTGCTGTTTAGCGCGCAAGCGATGCCCCCATGGTTTCGAGGAACTCAAACCGTTGGGCTGCGGTGAGGTTTTCGACGGGCGGACAGACGCGTGCGCGGAGAGATTGCTCGTTCTCGCGCAGGGGGTTGCGCACAATCGCCTCGAAGTCGGCGGACTTGGCCACATATAGGTCGTAGTCGCAGGCGTTTTCGTACAGGAAACCGTCAAGGCGGCTGCGGGCTCCTGCGCCCAAGCCAAGCACGTCGGCGCCTGCGCGCATGAGCGGCCCAAACACGCCCGATGCCGGAGCGAGTCCCGACTTGGCAAAGTCGCCAGGTGCAACCTCGGTATAGCCTCGCTCGCTGAGAATACGTTGTGCCTGCTCATAGAAGACACGTCGGGTTTCGGGTGAGGGCAGGGGAGCGGCAGGAGCGGGGACACCCTCTTGCGTCGTGCTTGCCTCGCTGGCCTGCTCGGTCCAGGCGGCGTCGCTTGCGGCGTCTACCAGGGGTCTCGTGCTGATGTGGGGTGCGTCGACGCCAGCCAGGGTGAGAAGCGTGCGCTTCCAGCTCGCCTCTGTCTGCCCCGGGGCGCCGTATAGCACCTCGAAGTTCACATTAGCCATGTGAAACTTTTCAAGGAAGAGCAGCGCATTTTGAAGCTGCTCGCGGGCGTGGTGAGCGCCAAGTGCGCTAAGTTCGGTGTCATCGCAGGACAAGGCCGCAAGGTTGACGCGCGTGATGCCGCAACTCGTCCAGTCGGTAAGGCTGGGCGTACACACGGTCAGCGGCTCCACGTCGATGGAAATTTCCGCTCCCGGTACCATGGTGAGCGTTTTTTTAATCTGTCGCACCAGGTGGCATACCTTGTCGGCGCTCATGATGCTTGCTCCGCCCGAGAGACGTACCGCAGACACAGGCCGCGTCCGCACTTCGTCGTCGAGGGAGGCGAGCTCGGTCTCCAGCGCGTCCACATAGGCGGCCTTCGCGGCATGGTTGCCCATGAACGGGCGACTGGGACCGTACGCGGGCGTGGACAGCGTGAAGGGAAACGCCACGTCGACGACAAGTTTGTCGGTAGCAGGTGCAATGCATGCATCCATGGTGTGCGTCCAATCGAAACGAGGCAATCAAGAAGAAAGGCCCCGCCCGCCAAAACCGCGCGGGCGGGGCCCATGGATCATTCAACAGCGGACGAGGTTCCGTGTCTTCCTTTACAGCTGGCCGACGGTGTGACCGGCGAGCCAGCCGTGCGTCATTGCCATGCCCACCGAGTTGCCGGCGAAGGGCGTGGAGTAGCCGAAGCCGTAGCGGCCGCCCAGGCAGTTGCCAGCGGCGTACAGGCCCTTAATCTTCGTCCAGTCGGTCTTGAGGACGTTCTGGGCAGCGTCGGTCATAAGGCCGCTCATCGTGACCATCATGGGGCTGGTGGAGTGAGAGGTGCTGCTCGTGCCGCCGTAGAAGGGAGGCGTGTCGATCGGCACCATGTAGGCCTTATCCTTGCCGTAGTCGGTGTCGCCGTCCTCGGAGGCGCACAGCTCATTGTAATGGGCGATGCTGTCGAGGAAGTTCTGCTTGGCGTCGCCTTCGTAGCCGAGCATGTCGGCCAGCTCCTCGAGCGTGTTGGCAGCGTACACCGTGCCGCCCATCATCTTGCGCTCGGCGAGGTTGGCGCCGACGACGAAGCCGCCCTCGGGGTTGCCCACCTCAACGGCGTTCATGCCTGCCTCGAGCTGGACCATGTAGTCGTCCATGCCGAAGTTGGGCGCGCCGTGATCGAGGGGAGCCGAACCCACGGTCTGCTTCCAGTTGGCGTCGGTCACGTAGCAGGACAGACCGGCCGGCTGGCGCAGGCAGACGGCCTGCAGCTGGGCGATGGCGCCCTCGTTGCAGAAACGCTTGCCCTCGGAGTTGAGCGTGAGCAGCGGGCAGGTGCCCCAGGGGCCGCTTGCGCCGCCGCCGATGGCCATCCAGCCACGGGGGGTCGGCTCGATCATGCCGCCAGCCCAGATGCCCATCTTGTGGCCGGCACCGGAGCGCGAGCCGGCGCTCGCCCAGTCCTCGGAGGTGGCACCGGAGCGCTCGCCCCACTCCATGCCCTCGTTCAGCAGGGCCCAGCACATCTTGGGGTCGCCGATGTAGTCGCCGGCGCACAGGATGACGCCCTTGGCGGCGTTGAACTGCACATAGTTGCCGTCGGCATCGGTGGCGATAAGGCCCGTCACGTCGCCGGCCTCGTTCTGCACGAGCTCGACACCGGTGTGCTCGAAGTACCAGGTGGCGCCGTTCTCCTCGGTGTACTGCTTGATGTACTTGTGCACGAACTCGATGTCGTTGCCGTGGTAGCCGTAGAACTGGGCGTTGCAAGGCCAGGTCTTGTAGCCGCCGCACTCGATGGGGTACTCCACGTTGGCGCCCGACCATGCGGCCTGCGTGTTGCACAGCGGGTAATCGAACATGTTGGACATGTCGAAATCGCCCTCGTCGGCCACGGGCTCGCCGTCAATCACCACGAGCGTGCCGGTGAGATGCACGTTGGAGTCGTTGGCCTTGCGCTCCTCCTCGTAGGAGTCGTAGACCTCCTTGTAGCGGTCGAACATGGCGCCGGAATTCTGCACGAACGCCTTGATGATGTCGGGGTTCACGCGGCCCGCGGCGCGCTTGCAGAACTCGGCGGCAATCTCGCCGGTGTTGTAGGGACCAAAGCCGCGGTCGATGAGGAACTGCGAGTTGACATGGCCGATGTCCTCGCCGTACCAGCCGCCCATGTTAGCGCCGGTGCCGTCGAGGTCAACGAAGGCGCTCCAAGGCTGCTGCTCGACGGTGGCTACGGTGCAGCCCTCGTCCACGGCGCCCAGCGTGGCCATGAGGCCGGCGTGGCCGCCGCCCAGCACGACGACGTCGACGTCGTAGGTCTGGGTGATCTGGTCCTCGGCGATCTCGGGCTTGGTGCCCAGCCAGTCGCCAGGGCCGCAGTAGCCCTTGACGCGACCGTCGTCGGTGGTCTCAGCGGAAGCGTAGACAACCTCCTTGGCGGGGCCGCCAGGGCCACCAGGGCCACCGCCGGGGCCACCGGCAGCAAAGGCGGAGGTTGCAAAGGCGGATGCTGCGGCGATGCCCGCAGTGGCCGTTGCAGCGCTGGTCAGGAAGGCGCGACGCGAAACGGTCTTGCTCATGAGAACATCCTTTCTTCGGGACGGCTCGTAACGGCAGTGCGGCTGGCCCCTTGCCAGCCTTCTCCTGTCGTTTAGGCAAAACCTTAGGCATCGCGTGGTGTAAACTGAATCAGACAAAACGTTGAGATGGCGTTTAGAGAGCGTTTAGACGGTCAAACTTCCAGCTCAGTGGTCTTGTCAAGGGTAGCTTTGTCATAGGGGGCGTATCGGGTGATCACGAGGAACAAAACGACAATGGGTCGCATGGGTTGGGTCGACGCCGTTTCGGTGGCGGGTTTTGCCTGCCTGCTCGCGACGCTGCTCCTCTATTCGGCGGCGGCAATGCCCTTTCAACGCTTTGTGAACCTGCCTGATTTCGTTGGCATTCTGGGATATGCCCTTCGCTCGGGGGTTCTTGCTGGCGTTGCGGGGACGCTCGTGGTGGGCCTGGGGCTGAGAAGGGTTTTGAGCCATGTGATCGTGCGTGTGCTCTTTGCGTTCGCGTTTGTGGCGGGCAACGCGTCCTTTTGCGCGATGGCCCTGGGCGGCGCGTGGCCCGAGTGGACATTTTTGCCGGTGGGCATCTGCGTTGGTGCTGGATGCCTGGGGGAGCTGCTTGCTTGGGGGCGCATCCTGGCTCGCTATAACCTGCGTCAGGCCACCGGTGTCATCGCGGCTTCTGCTGTGCTCGCGGCGCTTGTGGGTTGGGTCCAGCTTCATGTGGGTGAGGCAGCCGCCGTGGCGCTGTTCGTGCTCTGTACGCTTGCCTGCGCGGCTCTGCCGTTTGTCTTTGCGCCGTTTGGCGATGCATGGGCGAAGTCGGGCGCGCCTACCGTCGAGGCAGGGGAGTATGGAAAAAAGGCGCGGGACAGGCATAACGACCAGGCCCAAGGGATGCATGGCGGCCAGACCGATGGCGTGCATGACGACCAGGCCCGGGATGTGTATGACGACCAGGTCCAGAACGCCCTTGCCTCCAAACCCCCGATGTCGTCCGAGCGGGTCCGTGGCGCATCTGCCGTTCCAGGTCGCCTGCGTAGTTTTCTAGAGATGACCTTCGTCCCCGGGGTGGGGCTTGCTCTATTCGCCATGCTCATGGCGGTGCGCGGGGAACTTTTCTTCGAGAATTACTCCGAGTACGTCGTCATCCAGGTAGTTGTTGCCCTGCTGCTGCTCGCCTGCATGTTGCTTCCGCCGTCTACCCCGCTTCTGAGGGCGGTGTATCGCGGTCTTATTCCCGTGCTTTCGGTTGCGATGCTTGTGTTCAACTACTTCAGCGAGTCGCTTTTGGGCGGGTCGCCGTTTGAACTCATCTTTGTGCTCGTGCTGTACACGGTGGCAGCGCTTCTGACGCTGTCGACCTTGGTGGGCATGGCCCATGCCGCCGAATACCCCAGCGACCTCGTGGTATGCGTGGGCGTCGCGTTCTTTTGCCTTGTGACCGTCTTCACCCAGGTCGCGTGTGCCAACATCGGCGCCGATCCAGCCCAGGTGCGCACGCTTATCGTGGTGACGAGCGGCTTGTATGCTGCCGGGATGGTGGTATACGCCCTGTGGCGTGGCCTGCGGGCCGACCATGAGGCGTTCGTGGGTGCGGGAGACCTCGGGTATGGTCGAGGCGGGGGCCCCGTCGCCTTCAGGACGGTGTCTACCTTGGAGGATGCCCCTGCCCCCGATGCGAGCGATGTCTTGCTCGGTGAGGCGAGCCTTGAAGCTCGCTGTGATGAGCTCGCGCGCACCTACGGCCTCACCGCTCGCGAGCGCGAGGTCCTGAGTTTTCTCGCTCACGGCCACAACGGCGTGTACATCGGCGAAGAGCTGGTCATTTCGCCCAACACGGTGCGCACGCACATCCACAACATCTATCGCAAACTCGACGTCACCTCACGCGAAGATATCCTGCGCATCGTGCGTGAGTAGGAATGACGAAAAGAGACGGGTGCGGCGTTTCATTGCGACTGGGCTTGCTGGCAGGAAATTGAGTTTGGGAGTAGTAAGACTCGAGCCAGGCTGTTTGGGAAAACTGTCCCGAAACTCGTTTGATTGCCAGTACGTCAGCGCAGGCGGTCCCCCAGCTTGCCTTGCTACCAAGGAGGTGCGCGCTTGGCTCTGCCGCTTCAGGCTGGTTCTCAAAAAAGGCGGGCGCCCTGTTTGGGACGCCCGCCTTTCGGTGAACTATAGCTGCCTGGCCTGCGCTTTGCGCGCGATTTGCCCGGCAAGTACTCGCGTGCCTACTTGTGGTAGTAGCTGGTGCGCTCGTACTTGGCCTCGCAGCTCACGTTGATGCCGAGGGTGCGGTAGAGCTTCTCGTCGGCGGAGGAGATGATAACCGAGAAGAACGCGTCACAGCCGCGCAGTTGCTCGGCTGCCTCGATGGCGCGGGCGGCCAGGGGCTCGGTGGCCGAGCTCAGCGAGAGGGCGATGAGCATCTCGTCGGGGTGCAGGCGCGGGTTCTTGCTGTGCAGCAGCTCGGTCTTGAGGTGGCAGATGGGGTCGATGGCCTCGTTGCTGATGATGTAGGTCTCCTCCGGGATGCCTGCCAGGTACTTGAGGGCGTTGAGCAGAAGCGACGAGGCGGCGCCGAGGCGCGTGGAGGTACGGCCGCTGATGACCTCGCCGTTGGGCAGCATCAGGGCGCCGGCGGGCTTGCCGGTGGCCTCCTCCTTGGCGAGGGCCGCCGCACGGATGGGAGAGAGGTCGGGCGTGACGCCGGCCTGCTTCATGAGCATCTTGAGCTTGCTTATCTGGTCGGCGCCGCAGCCGGTGCGCTTTGTGTTCACGCACGCGCTGAAGTAGCGACGGACGATCTCCATCCGGGCCGCGTCGCACACGGCCTCGTCGTCGCAGATGGCAAGGCCTGCCATGTTGACGCCCATGTCCGTGGGCGACTGGTAGGGGCTTGCGCCCAGGATGCGCTCCATCATGGCTTTGAGCACGGGGAACGTCTCGACGTCGCGGTTGTAGTTCACCGCCACCTTGCCGTAGGCCTCCAGGTGGAAGGGGTCGATGATGTTGGCGTCGTCCAGGTCGGCCGTGGCGGCCTCGTAGGCGAGGTTCACGGGGTGCTTGAGCGGCAGGTTCCACACGGGGAACGTCTCGTACTTGGCGTAGCCGGCCTTGATGCCGTGCTTGGCGTCGAGATAGATCTGCGACAGGCACGTGGCCATCTTGCCCGAGCCGGGGCCGGGGGCGGTCATGACCACGAGCGGGCGGGTCGTCTCGATGTAGTCGTTCTTGCCGAAGCCCTCGTCGCTCACCACGTAGTCGACGTCCACAGGGTAGCCGGCGATGGGGTAGTGGCGGTAGGAGCGCATGCCCATGGCGTCGAGGCGCGCGCGGAAGACGTCGGCGGCGGGCTGGCCGGCGTAGCGCGTCACGACGACGGCGCTCACAAGGAAGCCCATGCCTTGGAAGATGTCGATGAGGCGCAGGACGTCCTCGTCGTAGGTGATGCCGAGGTCGCCGCGGACCTTTCCGCTCTCGATGTCGTTGGCGTTGACGGCGACGATGATCTCCACATCGTCCTTGAAGCTCTGCAGCATGCGGATCTTCTCGTCAGGGGCAAAGCCAGGCAAGACGCGCGAGGCGTGCATGTCATCGAACAGCTTGCCGCCGAACTCAAGGTAGAGCTTGCCGCCGAACGAGCCGATACGCTCGCGGATGTGGGCGGCCTGCAGTTCGACGTATTTCTGGCTGTCGAATCCAATGCGCATAGTGCGTCTGTCCTCTCATGCTCAAGCCTTCAACGACGGCGATGATGCTACCACGTCCCGGCGTGTTTGTGGGAAGGATGGGCGCGGGGCCACCAAGGAAAACACGGAGCACATCGACGGTGTGAGAGCTGTGCGTCCTGGAGGCCTGTGCCCCGGGTGCTTGTGAGGCTTCTTGCTGTTTGAGAAGAGCGGTGGCTCGCGACGCGCCCTTTTCGCACCTCCCAAGGTATTCCCCGCGCAACGTCCAAGGGCTCGCTCGTCTATCGCTTCACTGAGTGCAAGAGATTTCTTAGCAGTCCCGTTTTTTGGGGGCGGATTCTCTCAAATCAGCATTTCCCCAGCTCAACGTGTCAAGGTGACCCCTCTCATTCTTTGGGTATGAGCCTGGGAGCGGCAAATTTCATACCCGTCGCGGCATGGTGAAGAAGACGTTGGCAGGCCACGATGGGGTCAGCCCGAACGGAAGGCGAGCCGGCAAGGAGGCCGTGCCCGCAGGTTCGGAAACAACCGTGTTGGAAAGGAAACATATGTCCACCAGCATCACCCGCAGCGACTTCCTGAAGACCGCCGCTCTTGCCGGCGCCGCTCTCGGCATCACCGCCACCGGCGTGAGCACCGCCCAGGCCGAGGATGCCCCCGCAGACCTCGCTCCCTTCGCGTTCACGCCCGGCACCTACGTGTCGAAGCAGTCCACCGGCTTTGCCGAGATGGACATTACCTGCGAGCTGTCCGAGGACGCCATCACCTCGGTGACCTACACTGTCACGCAGACGAGCCGCAAGGACTACTCCGAGAACTTCCGTGAGGACATCGACGACCTGTGCAACCGCATCGTCGAGGCCAACAGCCCCTACGTCGACGCCATCTCCGGCGCCACGCTGTGCACCAACGTCACCGTTGCCGGTGTGAAGGACTGCATGGAGCAGGCTGGTTACGAGTTCCCGGCCGAGGCCGCCTATGTCGTTGCCACGCCCGAGTGGCTCGGCGACAAACCCGAGATTGACGAGGCAGACATCGTCGACACCACCGAGGCTGACATCGTCATCGTTGGCGGCGGCAACGCGGGCCTGGCCTGCGCCGTGACTGCTGCCGAGGGCGGCAAGAAGGTCGTTGTGCTCGAGGCTCAGGACGAGGACAACATGTTCTGGTACGGTCTGCACCAGATCGGTACCGTCAACTCCAAGTTCTGCATGGACGCCGGCTGCCCCGAGATCGACAAGTCCGAGTTCATCGCCGACTGGCAGCGCCGCTCCCTTGGCTACACCAACCCCTGCCTGGTGAAGAAGTTCGTCGACAACTCCGGCGAGATGGTCGACTGGCTCATGGAGAACTCCCCCGAGTCCGTTGTTGCCTCCACGAAGATTGAGCTTGTCGAGGGTTGCGCTGACGAGTACTTCGCCAACGGCGGCGACATCAACGGCTACAAGTGCTGGAAGGGCACCATCACCTACCCCATGAACGCCGGTAGCTTCGGCGAGGGTGCAGGCGCTGGCGACATGGCTCAGGAGAGCGGCGGCAAGGCCCTCATCGCCAAGTCCGAGTCCCTGGGCGCCCAGTGGTTCTGGGGCTACAAGGGCATCGTGCTTGAGACCACCGAGGAAGAGGTTCCCTGCAAGATCGAGCAGGTGGGCGAGGACGGCGTCGATGTCATCTCCGACGGCACCGAGACCCACACCCGCGTGACCGGTGTCATCGCTCAGGACGCCGACGGCAACTACCACCGCTTCACCGGCGAGAGCATCGTCCTGTCTGCTGGCGACTACGGCGCGAACAACGCCATGTACAAGGAGCTCCAGCAGAACCAGCGCGAGCTGTTCGACGCTCACGGCCTGGACATCTCCAAGATGCGCACCGCCGGCTTTGGCCGCGACGGCTCGGGCATCAAGATGGGCATGTGGGCCGGCGGCTCCATGGACCCGATCCAGCGCACCCTCATCTCGCCCGAGGTCGTGTACATCTCCGACAAGTACTCCGTGAACCTGCTCATCCGTCAGGGCACCTACCGCTTCGCCCTGTGGCTTGACTCCGACATGCAGCGCTTCTGCGACGAGGAGTTCATGGGCTGCTTCGGCATCATCGAGCAGATGGAGCGCAGGAAGTTCGGCCGCTTCTACGCCTTCTTCGACTCCAAGTACAAGACCCTGCTTTCCCGCTCCGCGCCCGAGCACTTCTGCGCCGGTCGCGACGACTCGCTCGACGAGACGCTGGCCCACTGGGTCGAGCGCGGCGCCGAGGGCGAGGAGACCGCCGGTGGCGCTGGCGAGACCACGTGGTCCACGGGTACGCCCTGCCACTTCGCGGCCAACACTTGGGAGGAGCTCTTCGAGTACATGGGCCTCTCCGACGAGGAGGCCGCTGCCGCCAAGGCTTCCATCGACCGTTACAACGAGATGGCCGCTGCTGGCAAGGACACCGACTTCGGCCGCGACCCGCGCGTCCTGCTCCCCATCGACGAGCCCCCGTTCTTCGGTATGATCCAGGTGCAGGAGAAGCCCGCCCTGGGCACCGTCAGCCTCAACGGTCTGGTCATCGATGCCAACCAGCGTGTCCTTGACAAGAACTTCAACCCGATCGAGGGCCTCTACGCTTCCGGCAACAACTCCGGCGGTCGCTTCGGCACCCACTACTCCACGCCCATCCAGGGCGTCAGCCTCGGCATGGCCCTCACCCTGGGCCGCGTCCTGGGCAAGGAGCTCTCCGGCCAGGAGATCTCGAAGTAAGACAGCGTTTTGGGTTCCGGCCGGCCGCCCCGTCGCACACAGTGTGCGGGGTGGCCGGTTTTTCTGTATCCCCGCGTGCCGATGGGCTGCGGGCTGTGGGGTTTTGGGGTTCGAAGGGAAAGGGCGACGCGATGGGTAACGAGACAAATGACCAGCTGACGGGTGCATACCAGGCGGAATCGGCTAACGAGCGGCATCTGCAGTCGCTGCTTGCCGGCATGCCGCGCATGCAGGAGATTCAGGCCAAGTTGGAGAGGCATCGCGCTGCAGGGCAGGTGCTTGCCAAGTACTCATGCGTCGACGACCTCGAGGGCGACCTCGAACAGCTCGAGTCTCGCACGTTCGACCGCGACGCCATCGATCCCAAGCTCTATGAGCAGCTGGTAAACGAGAAGCGCCTGGCCCTGCGTGGTGAGAAGGCGCGCTTTGAGCGCGACCTCGAGCACAGCCCCTTCGCCAGTGTCCCCGAGGCATCGCGCGCGCGTCTGTCTGAGGCCGATGCCCTTGTCTTGGAAGACGAGCTCAACCGCTTCCGCGAGGACTACGCCTACACGCTGGCCCGCTGTGAGGCCGATGCCGCGAAGGCTGGGGAGGCGCCTGACGTTTCCCCCGAGGCATAATGCGTCCCACCTGCGATTCTCTCACTTCGGTGGTATCATCCCCGCGTGCTGATGTGCGGTGCGAAACGTGCCCAGACGTCGACGGGGGAAACGCCATGGCGGAAAAAGATAAGACACAGGGGTGGGCTCGGGTCAAAACCTTGCCGTTGCTCCCTGTTTTTTGGGTCTGCCTGGAGGCGGCCCTCATCATTCTTTGGTTTGACTTTGCGTATCGCATGACGCCCGGTCCTGTCTACACGCTGCCGATTTCCATCCTGAACCACCCGCGTGGGGATGCGGGTTGGCTTGCTGCCCTTGCGGGCACGGCGCTCGCCGCCTTTGCGGTTGCCTTTGTCGGTAGGCGTTCTGCTGCAGACGTTGCCTGCGAAAATGGCGCTTCGAGGGGCGATGCCACCTCTTGTAAGGGAGCTGCGGCAGGTGGGCTGTGTTGCATCCGTCCCGCCTTTGGCGGAGCGCTTCACGCTGACATATTGAATCTCGCATGTGCCCTGGGCTGTTTTGTGGGGCCAGCCCTTGTCAAGCTGGGCTCTTCGAGCCTGGTGCTCACGGTGGTGGGTGGCCTCATCGGCGGTCTGGCTTTCGGGTTTTTGGTGCCGCGACTTGTGGCCAACGCGCCCGTTGAGCCGCGCAGTTCCACGGTTTTGGGATTGGCGTGCGCAAGTTTGGGAGCATGTGCTGCCATCAAGCTGCTTTTTGGGGCGCTCAATGCTGATGTGTGCGCGGCGCTCGTTTGCATCCTGCCGATTCTTGGCGTCGTGTGCGAGGCGCGCGCCCTTGCTGTGTGCGGCTCGCAGTCTGGTGTGGTCGCTGGTGTGACGGCGGGCACGGCCTCTTCTGCGCAGTCGCCCGCGGCGCGGCCTTCTCAGTTGCGCAGCCATCTCACTGAGGTCGCGTGCTGCTCTTTGGGCTTGGGGCTCTACATGGGTCTCATTGGCTTTTCCAACGACGGTCTTGCCCAGGCAGAGTACGTGTATCGCCAGGTTGTGACCGGCGTGGGCGGCACTCTGCTTGCGTGCGCGCTGCTTTTTCTCTCGATGCGCGCCAACCCCGACGCGCCGTATGTGGTGCTCCCGATATTGTTGGGCACCTCGGCCCTCGTGTTCATCCTCACCACAACGATGCCCTCTGATGTGGGTCAGACGCTCGCTCATATCGCCGGTAAGGCGACTGACAGCCTCACGAGTGCCCTCGCTATGTGTGCGATGGTGGAGCTGTTGGGGCTTGCCCGGCGGGGTGAAGAGGGCCTCAAGAACCCTGCCTGGGTCGTCTGCATCTGCTCGTTTACCCTGCTTGTGGGCATCCTGGGTGGCGGCGTGCTCATGAGCACGGTGGGTCTGGGCACGACTTCCATCGTGCTCGTTGCCGTGTCGCTGCTCTACGGTGCCCTGCTCAGCCTGGGTGTGACCGTGCAGCAGCGTGCCCGCGACCAGTTCGTCATCGTGCGCAATCCCGCCGACATGGCGCGCATTGCGCAGGTGCAGGCCGATGCCATCGCCGCCGAGCTCGGCACGCTCACCCCGCGCGAGACCGAGGTCCTGCCGTATCTGTTGCAGCACCAGAGCGCCGACGCCATCGCCGAGAAGCTCGGCATCTCGCGCAACACGGTGAAGACGCACACGGCCCACATCTACGAGAAGGCGGGCGTCAACACCCGCGCCCAGCTCGTTGACCTTGCGGCGACGAAGACCGTGGCACTCTAGCAGGGATTTTATAATCAAGGATGTGAAACATGAACCGCCCCCTTCCCCGATGGGCAGTGCCTGGGGAAGGGGGCGGTTCTTTGTGCGTTTTCCAGCTGCCTTACTTACCCGCGCTTGGCGCGCAGCTTGAGGACGACGCCGGCCGCCACGGCTAGGACGCCGCCGCTGGCGAGCATGGCGGCGAGGGCGAGACTCGGCGAGGGGTCGGCGGTCTTCGCGACCTCGGCACCGGTGACGTTCACGTGCGCAGTCACCGCGACGCCTGCGGCCGTACCCTTCACGTCGAAGGTGCCTGCCTTGGCGTAGAGGGCGGGGTCAACGGCGTTCCAGCTGATGGTCTCGGTGCTAGTCTTGCCGTTGCTCCAGGTCACCCGTGCAGTGGCGGGAAGGGTGGGCGCGACCCCTTCGGTGGTCGAGATGACGCTGTTGTCAAGCACCGCACGCACTGCCGTGAGCGCGGTGACGGTCACATGGGCCGTTGCCTGGATGCCGGTCGCTGTGGCGATGGTGCCCGTGACGTCAAACGACCCGGCCTGCGCATAGGCGTTGCCAGACACCGCGTTCCAACTGACGACTTCCTTTGTGGTTGTGCCGTTGCTCCAGGTGACCTCGACGCTGGCGGGGAGCTGGGGGGCAACGCCTGCCGTGGTGGTAATGTCCACTGCCTTCGCGGAGACGGCTGTTGCGGTCGCCGCCGCGGCCTTCACGGTGACCTTGCAGCTCACACCTTGGCCGGTGGAGCTCACCTTGCCGCTCGCGGTGAACGTGCCGGCGTTCTCGTAGAACGAGGGATTGATGGCATCCCAGGTCACAGCCTCGTCGGTGACGTCGCCGTTGCTCCAGGTGACGCGCGCGGTTGCGGGCAGGGTAGGGGCGGTATTCGCGGTCGTGGACACGCCGGCAGGCTGCTCGACGGCCGTTGCGGTGGCGGCGCTCACGATGACGCGCACGCTGACGTCTGCCTTGCCGTCTGCGGCGCCCTCGCCGGAACCTTGCGTGGCGCTCACGGTGCCGTGCACGCTGAACTCTCCGCCTGCGCGCACCTTGTAAGAGGCCTCGTCCACGGCGTCCCAGGCAATGGTGCCCGTGCCCGTGCTGCCGTCGCTCCACGTGACCTCGACCTGGCTGGGAAGTGTCGGGGCAGTGCCGGAGGGCGTGGTGACGTCGGCGATGGCGGCGACGCTGGTAATGGTGAGATCGGCGGCAGTCACGGTCACCTGTACGCCGACCTGGGCGTTGTCGGCCGAAGGCACCGTGCCGGTGACGGTGAAGATCCCTGCTTTCTCATAGCTGGCGGGATCGATCGCATCCCACGTGATGCTCTCCTGCGTGGTACTGCCATCCTCCCAGGTCACTTGCACAGTTTGGGGCAGCTTGGGCGCCGTGCCTGCCTTGGTCGACACGCCGACGAGCTCGCCTACGCTCTGCGCCTTGGGTTGCACGACGCTCACCTTGAGCGACGCGGTCTTGTCGGTGCCCTCCACCGTGCCCGTGAGCACGACGTCACCGGCGAAGTCCCAGGGGCCCTTGCCGTCCTGGGTGAGGCCGAGCAGGGGCTGCCACTCAACCAGTTCGTCGGTGACGTCGCCGTTGCTCCAGGTCGCCTTCACGGTCGCAGGGAGTGTGGGCTCGTGGCCGACGAAGGTGGTGATGGGCGCGGGGTCCTCAAGCGCCGTGATGGTCGCGGGGGTCACGGTGACGTGTGCCACGGCATAGCCCGCCGCGCCCTCGACCGTGCCCGTCACGTCGAACGTGCCGCCCTCGCGAGAGCTGTACTGCGAGGCGTCCACGGCGTTCCAGCTCACGTTCATCGTGGTCGTGGTGTCGTCGGACATAGTGGCGTTCACTGTTTCGGGCAGCTCGGGCGCGGTGCCGGAAGGTGTGGTGACGTTGACGTCTTCGAGCGAGGCGATTGTGGGGGCGGGCTTTGCCTTGACGGTGACGCCCACCGTCGTGGTGAGCCCCGTGTCGCCCACGGTGCCGCTCACCTGGAAGCTGTCGCCGTCGGCATAAAGCGCGGGGTCAATATCATCCCAGGTCACGGGCTCCTGCGTGGGGTCGCCCTTGCTCCAATAGACGGTGACGGTCGCAGGCAGCTCGGGTGCCACGCCCGCTTCGGTCTCCACGGGCTCGGCTGCCTCGCAGCTCGTGGCCCAGGGGGCCACGTAGTCGGCGTAGGCGGTTAGGTTTACCTGCGTGCCTGCGTCCACCAGGGTATTGGCCGCGGGGTCCTGGTCGTACACGACACCGTTCATTGAGGGGTCGGAGGCCTCATCCCCGGTGATGGTGTCTCCGACCACCAGGCCAGCCGCCTCAAGCGCGTCGCGGGCGTCATCAAGCGTCATGCCGGCAACGCTCGGCACGCCGACCTGCTGGGCTGCGACTGTAAGGTCGATCGAGGCGAGGGCCTGCCCATCGGCCGCGGCGCTTACGCTGATGGTGGCCGTGCTGCTGCCCACGGTGCTCACGAGGCCGTTGCCGTCGACCGTGGCGACCGACTCGTCGCTGCTTGTCCAGGTAAGCTGTGTCGCCGCAGCGTAGGTGCCGCCTTGGGTGCTCGTGAGGTTGAGGTCCAGCTGGAGCATCTGCCCAGCCGTGAGGGAGCCGTCCCAATCTTGGGGCGTGGCGATGCCCGCCGTAAGCCCTGCTGTCTCGGCGTTGATCTGAGCGACGCACTCGCCGTCGGGCTGCACGGCAGCGGAGGCGCTGGCGGCGTTGGAGAACTCGCTGGCCAGGTAGGTGCCTCCGTCGGCGGCAATGAATGACCCGAGTCCAACGTAGGTATAGTCGTCGCTGATAAGCGCCGCATAGTGGCCGAAGTCGCCTTCAGAAACGCTCGTGTCGCCGTTCAGATAGCGCTCGTAAGCGTCCTTCTCGGCGTACCAGAGTTCAAGAGCCGAAGCGGTGTCGGATGCCTGGGCGAGGTTCTCGGCCAGAACGGTGGGATTTGCGCCGGCAACGAGGGGCCCGTTGGTGTCAAGCACGGTGCCGCTGCCGTCGGGGCGGGTGTGCGAGAAGCTGTACGAGGCCTCTGCCGCGCGCACCTGCGCTAGCTGCTCCAGGCCGGTGCTCCAGGTGAGGGGCTGGCCCGTCACGGCAACGCCGCTCTCGTAGTCTACGAGGCCTTCTGCGGCGGCCTCGGTGCGAATTTCATTGATGCGGCCAAGAAGCGCCTCGGCCTGCGTGGTGTCAAAGGAGCCGGGTACGCTCAACGCAAGGCACGGCTTGCTCGCGGTGGCCGTGGGGGCGCCGGATGCGGCCGAGAACTTCGGAGCGTCCTGTGCGCCCGCGCCCGCGTCAGTGCTCTGGTTGGCCTGCTGGGCGTCGTCGGCGGCTGTGTCGCCCGCCGATGCGCTGTCATCGTCGGCGGCTACGTCGGAGTACGACGCGTCGCTGGCGACGGTGTCATAGGTTGCGTCCTCTGCGAGGGCGGGATAGGGTTGGGTGGCGATACCTGCCACGAGTGCTCCGGCCGCGATGATGGCGCCGGCTCCTGCGGATGCGAGCATCCGGCGTGTGGTTTGAGAGGCGTTCATGGGACCCCCTTCTTGTCATGCTCCGCGAGGTGCCGCGCGGCGCGTGGTCCTTTTGCATCCTTTTGCCCCAGTATAGTGGCCGCAATGTGTCGCAAACGAGGAACACACACGGCATATCCAAGGCCTTGCAATACTTAAAGACGCATTGAGGGCGGCTCACGTCACAACATTCTGCAAAAAGTTTTCGCCCGCTCCGCTGGGCGTCCTGTCCGAAGGGTCGGTACTAGCGTTTGGATTGGGCCGCCATAGCGTTTTGTTGGCGCGCGACATGATGCAAGAGTAGGGACTTGGCCGTTCAAAATGGCCCAGTGGGCATCGCCAGATTGGCCGATGTGTGCTGCGCCAATGCGATTTTTGTTGACAGAACTGGCTTTCATTTTTGGACGAAAGATACAAAACAGCAGGCAAACAGCCTAATTTGAAAACACCAATATGGTCGATATCCGAGAAGTACCCCACTCTGCCATCATGAATTCCGCCGATGCCTGGCAAAGGCACGCGATGCGATTGCGAGGAGCGTCGCAGCAGGTTTAAGGGGGTCGAAGGCAATGGACACTGAGTATATACGCGAGTACGTGTGGGTTGCGTCTGAGGGAAGCATGACCAAAGCTGCCGCCCAGCTTAACATCTCTCAGCCTGGGCTGAGCAAGCACATGGTGGCTTTGGAGAAATGCGTGGGGGGCGAGCTGCTGCAGCGCAGCAGCATGGGGGTCACGCCCACGCCGCTGGGACGGGCGTTTCTCGACAAGGCGTACGATATCCTGCGCGTCTACGACAGCGCGATGGATTACATGGGGAAGATGCGCGAATCCAAGCCGCTGCACCTGCGCGTGAACGCCTTGTCCGACTGCGCCTTAAGCGACGATCTGCTCTCTTCGGTCGACATGGAGCTGGGGCAGTGCGGCTACAGCCTCGACCTCGACGTGCAAGACATTCTCTCTTATGCCAGCCTGCGCCACCCCTTGATGGGAACCGCCGACCTATGTCTGTGCCCGCAAAGCGATGCGGCGCGCGTCGACGTCGCGGGTGTGCGTTCGGCGCGCCTGGTGACCGATCCTTTGGTGGCCGTGGTGCGAAACACGCACCGGCTCGCCCAGCACCGCAAGGTCTGGATGTCCGACATGGGAAGCGACACGGTCTGGTCTTATGACCCGGCCCTGACCGGCGGGCACACAAGCGAGCTTGAGGGCGTGCTGTGCAAGAACGGTTGCGACCCCGAGGTCGTGCTCATGCCGTGGGCGGGCATACACGGTCATCACGCGAATCTGATGCGCTTCAGGAGCGGTGTGCACGTGACGTATCGAAGCATCGCGCGCCGCATCACGCCGCTTTCGCTTTCCGATTACCGGATCGTCGAGTTCTGCAACGACGATGCCCAAAAGTACGCGCTGTACGCCCATTATCGCGAGGACACGGCAAACCCTGCGGTTCCCCTGGCGGTCGACGTGATCAACAGGGCGGTCGAGCACATGGGGGTCGCCCAGTAGCGGGACGGGCGCACGCACGGAGGGAAACGAGAACTCGCGTGAAGGGGCCCGAGGCGGCCCGTAGGAAACTGGACAGGCCTGGAGAAACGAGAAGGGAGCGTCGCGCGAGTGCGCGGCGCTCCCTTCTTACATACCTGCTTTGAGCTGCGGGATTAGGCGCTCAGGTCGGTGTTGATGGAGTCGGCCATGATGTAGCCGAAGGTCATCGCGGCGTCGAAGCCCATCTTGTAGTTGCAGCCGTCCTTCTCCTCGATGGAGCCGCAGACGTCGCCGGCAGCGTAGAGGTTGGGGATGACGCTTCCGTCCTCGCGCAGCACGTGATCGGCCGTGTCGATGGCAAGGCCGCCCGTGGTCAGGTAGAAGGTAGGCATGACGGAGATGGCGTAGACGCCCGTGCGGGTGTCGATGAAGGGGACGACCTTGCGGCCCCACTCGTCGGGCTCGCCGGTGAGGGCGACCTCGTTGTTCTTCTCGATCGTGGCGGCCAGGTTGGGGAGGTTCAGAGTCTCGGCGGCCTCCTCAACGGTGTCGAAGTGCTGGACGAGGCCACGGTCAAAGACGGCCTCGTAGGTGTCAAATGCCCACGTGTCGTTCTTCTTGGTGGTGACGGCGGCAGACTCGTCGAAGATGTGGTAGAACTTGCCGCCATTGGACTCGTCGAGCAGGGCAGCGGCCTGCATGCCGTGGTTGTTCGAGGTGATGTTGCCGAACTGATCGCCGTTGGCGTTGACCATGATGCCGGGTGTGGTCTGATAGAGGAACGCGAGCTCGAAGAAGGAGCCGTCAGAGCCGTCGGTGGACAGGTAAGCGCCCAGGTCGCGGTCCATGCACTCGACGTAGCCGCCGGCAGCCACGCCCATCTCGATGCCCTCACCCGTGGAGCAGGGCGAGCAGTTGAACACGTGGCCGGCGTACTTGGGGCTGTACTGGGCAATCATGTCCTGGTTGGCGCCGTAGCCGCCCGTGGCGAGCACGATTGCGCGGCCGCTCACGGTGTAGGTGCTGCCGTCCTCGCCCTCGGCGTTGACGCCCGTCACCGCACCGGACTCGTCCTGCACGAGCGAAGTGGCCTTGACGCCGTAGAAAATCTGGCCGCCCAGAGCGCCCACGCGGTCAACGAGGAACTCCATGGCGAAGCCGCAGCCGCCCTCGTAGCAGCCGGGGGCCAGGTAGGGGGTGATGCCGTAGGCCTTGTTCACGCCCATGGTGTAGAAGCCCACGCCGATGGAGTGCAGCCAGTCAACGAGCTGGCCAGAGGTGTGGTACATGGTGGTCTGGAAGGGCATGGCGCCGTCATGCGTGTCATGATCGGGGTTGACGTAGTTGGCGAGCAGGCCAAGCATGGCGTCGACGTTGTACAGGGGGCTGTCCTCGAAGCGGCCGCAGGCGTAGTTGGCCTGGAGCTGCGAGCCGGCAGCGGCGACGCCGCCGTAGGTCATGCCCATGGAGCCGCCGGGGATGTCCTGCTTCTCGAGCAGGGTCACGCTGTAGCCCATCTCGAGCAGGCGCGTGGCGCAGATGAGGCCCGAGGTGCCGGCGCCGACGATGACGACGTCCTGGGACTCGGGGAACTCAGGAACGACGAACGAGGAGGGGGCGGGAGCGCAGAAGTCGACCTTGGGGTCGCCGCCGGCGTCGGAGATGGCCTGGCGCACGGCGCTCTTGATGGCCATGGAGGTGAGGGTTGCACCGCTCATGGCGTCAACCTCGACGCTCTGGGCGGCAACGATGCGGCCGGGCAGGACCTCGCAGGGGTAGGTGCCCACGCCAGTGGTCTCGTCGTTGCGCAGCACGCGGCAGTTGGCGATGGCGCCGCCGGCGAAGGTGGTCTCAACATAGATATAGTTCTCGTGGCCCAGCCAAGAGGTGACGTACTTGCCGTCCTGCACGCCAGCGGCGGGGGCGGCGGTCTCCTCGGCAGCAGCCTCGCCCTCGGCGGGCTTGGCCTCCTCAGCGAATGCCGGCACGGCGGCAAGCATGCTGGCGGCGGCGACGCCGGCGGTGGTCTTCACGAAGTTGCGGCGGTTCATTTCCATGGTGCTCCTCCTTGTTTCTCAGCGACCCTGTGGTGCGCTGTTGCATCTCAAGGTATGGCACCTGGCGGCTCCAGATGCATCACCGATAATCGGTTAGGGTTGTATTTTGACTGGTAGATGCTATGGTAGGGAGCGGTAAAAATTTTTTCGGGGTGCTCGGCTCGAGACTTTCCGAGGCTAGGGCCAGGCAGTGCGGGCGCGCCTGCGCCTGACCTGTGCGCCGACGAGGTCGCCGTCGGCGGCCTATGTGGCCCGCTTCAAAATACGTCGGGGCATGTGCCATCTGGAATCAGGTATCATGGGCATACCACTGAATGACGGGCGAAGGGGGCGCGGGTGTCGAAAAGCGTGCGCACAACGGTGCTGCTTGCAGCGGGCTACGGCCTTGCACGCGCAGTGACGTCCAACGCCTACATCACGGCGTTTGGAGCCGAGGCGGGTACAAGCCACGGTTTTGTGGCACAGACATCCTTCTCGCTTATTACCAATATTGTTGGTGCCTTCGCCACGCTGGTGCTTGTCGCTTTCGTGCTGGCCGGGTTTGCGCACGGGGGTTCCCACGATATGCGCCGGCCGTTTTCGTTTGTAGGCGGGTATGTCCCGCCTGCCTCGTTTGTGTGCTCGGCAGTCATCATGCTCGCGGGGTATGTCGCTGGCGCGTCGGGATTGCTTTCCTCGCTCGATCCCGGCGTGGGTTCGCTGGTGTGCGGGCTGATATATGCGGTGGGCTCGGCGGTCATGACGCTTGCTTGGTTCGAGCCGTTCGTGTTCGAACCCGACGTGCGCGTTGCCGTGCGCGGCCTTGTCTGCGGCTTTCTCATGCAGGCGGCGGGGTATTTTGCGCTCTCGTACGTAGACGGGTGGGCGCTGTTTGCGGCGGCGTTTGGCGCACTTGCGCTCTCGGGGGCTGTACATTGGTACCTTGTGCGTGAGATAAGCGCGGAGGTGGACGCGGGGCGTGAGGATGGGGGAGCTGTCGCCGTGGCCGGCAGCGATGTCTCGGCCGCTGGTGGGCGAGGTGCTGCTTCCGGCGGGATGCGCGAGGTGCTTTCCCTGCTAAAAAAGACGTTGCACGGCTACTTCAGCTCGTTTCTCTGCATATTTGTGTTGACGGCCGTGGTGGGCTTGCTGCATACCTCGGTTATTGGCAGCACGTTCGAGCCCGTGGTGGGCGCTGTTCCCATGGCTGAGGCGCTTGTTTTGGCCGCTGTGCTGCTTGCTGCGGTGGTCCTGCTTTCGCGCCGCGTGCCCGAGACGTCCACTGTGTATCGGGTGCTGTTCCCGTTCATGCTTGTGGCGCTCTCCACCCTGCCGTTTATTCCGGGGGCGTTCGGCCACTATGCCGGCATGGTCATGGTGGTGTGCTACGACCTGGTAGGCATGGCGTTCGTGTTGTTCCTCGTGGAGACGGCTCGCCGCGTGTCGGTGCCGTCCGTGGCGCTCATGGGTGTGTACCAGGTGGGCACGCAGCTGTCGCTTGTGGTGGGACTTGCACTGGGCATGGCGCTCAACGGACTCGAGGCGCGAGCTGCCGCCTCGTATGCCACCATTCTCATCCTTGTGTGCATATATCTACTCGCGATGGTGCCGGCTGTCTTGCTGCGCCGCCGCGACAAGGGTGCGGCCGCGGTCGTTTCGCCTGGGGCGAGCGGCGAGTCGGTCGCCGCTGATGGGGCGGCGCAGCCGGAGGGCGCGGTGACGGTTGCAGATGCCGGCGAGCAGGATTTCGAGCAGCAGCAGGAGGTGCGCGGCCGCGTGGGCGCTCGCGTGGAGGAGTGGGCAATCGAGCATGGCCTTACCGCGCGCGAGTCTCAGGTTCTCGTGCAGCTTGCCCGCGGCTGGAGCGCAAACGCCATTGCCGCCGATCTCGGCATCACTCAAAACACCGCGTGGGCGCATATCAAGCGCATTTACGTAAAGCTTGACGTCCATTCCAAGCAGGAGCTTATCGAATATATCGAGCGAGAGGTCATCGATCGCCCTGAGGCCTAAAAGATTTTTGCCCGCGGGCAGACCTGCATTACGAACTGACACGGAATCCGCATTATTCCAGCTCAAAGGTGGGCAACACACATTTTGGGGGTAGGGTTGGCTGCCTTTGAAAGGCCTGGAAAAGGGCGTCTAACCAATGCGTCGGTGATGTGCAAATAGGTTGGGCTGCGTATGGTTGTACCTAGGCATGGCCGCAAGGGGCGGCCGTGCGGGGGACAAACGCTTACAGGTATATGGCACTGGCGTCAGGGCGGGCAAACCCTTCCTGAGAGCCTGGACCAGGCGTGGCTGCGCCGGCGGTTGCCGTCGGGGCGGGGCGCGCGAGCCTGTGGGCGCTCGCCACTACGACCAAGGAGGTAACAATGATCGACACCGCTTCTTCCCGCCGCAACTTCCTCATGGGTGCTGGCGCCGTCGCCGGCATCAGCGCCGTTGCCGGCACGGTCGCCGTCAAGCAGGCCCAGGCCGACGAGGCAGCTGCCGAGCCCGAGGGCGGCTACACCTATACGTGCGACGTCGTTGTCGCCGGCGCCGGTATCGGCGGCCTGGCTGCCGCCGTCGCTTCCGTTGAGGCCGGCGCCCAGACCATCCTCGTTGAGGCCTCCGGCCACGTGGGTGGCACCTCTCGTTTCGCCGCCGGCGCCCTTGGCCCGCGCTTCGGCATCGACTGGAAGGCCGTCTACGCCAAGGTCCCGCTGTCCGACCCCGACCTGGGCAAGGCCATGATCGTCAACTGGGAGGAGACCGTCGACTGGATCAGCGGCCTGGGCCTCACCGTCGAGCAGCTCGCTCCCGGCAGCTCCTACCTGTGGATGGGTGGCCGTCGTCCCGCCGAGCAGGGCTCCAAGTCCTACACCGACGAGTACCTGCAGCAGTTCGGCCAGATTTTCAACGACAAGGGCGGCACCACGCTGCTCCTGACCCGCGCCACCGACCTCATCTGCGACGAGGCCGGCAAGCCTTGCGGCATCGTGTGCACCGACGCTGAGGGCAACAAGATTACCATCGGCGCCAAGCAGGTCATCATCGCCACCGGCGGCTTCCAGTGCAACAAGGAAATGATGACCCGTTACCTGGGCCGTCACGCCGACATCTCCCAGGCCCAGTGCGTGCCTTACCTCGACGGCACCGGCATCATCATGGCCGAGAAGGCCGGCGCCAAGCTCTCCAAGAGCTTCGGCTCCTACTATGGTCACCCCCAGCCCTGGCCCCAGACCAGCTACTGCACCTATGACACGCCCGAGGCCTACGAGGCGTGCGAGAACATCGACGACGTGCACATGGCCTACTATGGCGCCACGGTTCACGCCATCCAGACCCTCGGCGTGTACGTCAACTGCGACGGCAAGCGCTTCGTGAACGAGGGCCTCACCTCCTCCCTGGTCAACCAGGAGATCATGCAGCAGTTCTACGCCCGCGCCTACCTCTTCTTCGACGAGGCCGCTCACCAGACCATGGTTGAGACCGCCTACTGCAACGCTGCCGTTGTGGGCGGCGACCGCGTCGAGTGGCTGCGCGAGCACGGTGCCACCGTCGTCCAGGCCGACACCCTCGAGGAACTGGCCACTAAGGTCCAGACCGAGACCGTCTCCGGCGACAAGTTCAACGCCAACGCCTTCCTGCGCACGGTCAACGAGTGGAACGACGCCATCGCCAACGGTGCGACCGGCGATCTTGACGTGCCCGTGAAGTCTGGTGTGCCCCTGACCACCCCGCCCTTCTACTGCATCCCCGTTGTTGCCGGCGTCATGGGCACCTTCGGCGGCATCAAGATTGACGTCAACTCCCAGGTCATCGGCTACGACGACCGTCCCATGGACGGCCTGTGGGCCGTGCCCGGCGCTGCCGGCGGTATCATGGAGGGCGACTACTGGTGCGTCATGAGCGGCTACACGGTGTTCGGTCGCATCGCCGGCACCAACGCCGCCACGGCTGCCCTGGGCGGCAACGTGCCGCTGGCTGCCGACGTCATCGCCGCTGACAATGAGGCCGCCGAGGCCATCAGCATCGCCGCTGCCAAGGCTGCCGAGGAGGCCGCTGCCGCTCAGGCTGCCGGCTCTTCCGAGGAGAAGGCCCGCGACTCCGTTGCTTCCGACGCCGAGGCCAAGTGGGCCGACGGCACCTATGAGGGCGACGGCAAGGGCATCGGCGGCAGCGTGCCTGTGACCGTGACCGTCGAGGGTGGCGTCATCACCGCCGTCGAGGTTGGCGACAACTCCGAGACCGACGGCATCGGCACCAAGGCTATCGCCGAGATCCCCGGCGCCATCATCGCCGCCAACGGCACCGAGGGTGTTGACACCGTTTCCGGCGCCACCATCACCTCCAAGGCCATCAAGGACGCCGTCGACGCTGCTCTCGAGGGCGCTGCTCTCTAAGAAACGTGTCGTGTCAGGCAGGTTCTAGATCGCGATAGGTTCTGCTCAGGCCGCCGTGCCCGGAAATCACCGGGTGCGGCGGCTTTTTGCGTTTGGGCCCTTGCGGTGACCTTCGGCCGCTGATCTGCCGCCGTGAAGGGGTTCTATGCCCCGAAAGCGGCATAAGTATGCGTTATATAGTTGTCAAGGACGCTGTGCCTGCAGAGTCACGCCTCATCTACCTGGGGTAATGCTGGCATGATTTGTTGGGCGTCGGGCAGAAACGCTTTTTGGGAAGGTATAACGCATACTTTTGGGCTTTTTGGGCCCATTGCCGCCGCCGTGCGCTCCGTACGCGCGCTTTGCCGCTGGCGAACCCCCTTGCGACATTCGATGAGATTGCAATAATTAAGTATTGACTTAAGCAAAAACACGCGTAGAGTGTGCTTTGTCCTTGTTGGTTAAGCGATTGCTTAATTGGCGCGTGAAACGCCGGGAGTCATTGGGAGGGGAGGCAGCTCGATGGACATGTGCAAGGTCGCAAAGGCACTTGGCGACCCCACGCGGTTCAAAATGTTCTTGCTGCTGCTCGAACGACATCACTGTCCCCGTTCGCTCGCCCAGGCGCTCGGCATCAGCGAGGCGGCCGTGTCGCAGCATATGGGGCAGCTTAAAGACTGCGGGCTTGTGATTGCCGTGCGCCACTGCCGTCACGTGCACTACGTGGTGGACGAGGCGGTGTTGGCGCAGGTGCGTGACCAGGTGGGCGAGTGGATCGGTTCCACGCGTACGGCATGCGATTGCCAGGGGCAGCCACGTTGCGCCTTCTGCGAGGGTTGCCGGTGCACGAGCGTGGCGGGCGGCGAGGACAAGTAAGGGTTGTCGTCCGAGGTAGATTGGGCTCTTGCAGCCTGCCGGTTCCCCGCGAAGGACCGGGGGCTGTTCTATACAGAGAGTGCGACTTCACCGTCGCACAACGGAGAAGGAGATTCACATGAGGGTTGCGGTTCCCAGCGATACTGACCAGGGCCTCGAGAGCACGCGCAGCGGTCACTTTGGACATTCGCCCTACTTCACCATCGCCACGATTGAAGACGGCAAGGTGGAGAAGGTCGAGGTCTTCAAGAACGTCGACCATGATGAGTATGGCTGCGGCGGCGTCATCCAGTACGCGCTCAGCCTGGACATCGACGCCATCGTCGTTCTCGGTATGGGTCAGCCCCCGTTCCGTGCGTTCACGCAGAACGGTGCCTCGGTGTACATCGATGCCATGGCCCCCACGGTGGGTGCCGTCATCGACAAGTTCATCGCCGGCGACCTGCGCCCGATGAGGCTCGACCAGGCCTGCGTGCACTAAGTCGCGGGGAGTCCGAAACCCAATACCAAGCAAGTGGACGGGAGCGCCGCAAAGACGCTCCTGTTTTTTGGTACAGATTGGCACCAGTTGGTTTGATCTATTTGCATGCATACCTTAATTGGCGTAATGTGAGCGAGCGCCTACGGATTGGCTGTGCTTATGGGTAGCATGGCATGTCTGGAGGCGCCCTGCGTTTGGATGTAGTTTTACTCATACAGGTTGTTGCCATATGCAACTACCTTGGGTATCGGCGGCATCGAGTGGGTACGCCTATGGCTCAGCGAGAGAATTCGTAGCTACCGGCCAGAACGTGTGCCCGCTTTTTGCGCCTTGATTCTTTTACAATGCGTTGACCGCACCGGGCGATGCCGCGCGGCATACTATACTGATGGACAATTTGTCGGCATCGCGGTGGGAGTTATGGACAAGTACTATCTGTACGTTAAGGCTTTCGTGCTTTTTACATCACTCATCGCGATTGCCATGGTGCGCGCCAACGTTGTGCTTCCGCATCGTGTACAGCGCCTGTTCACGCTCGCGTTTGCTGACATTATTGCGGGCTCGACCTCTGAGTTTCTCACCGTGTGGTTCGATGGTGCTGGCGCGTTTGTTCGCCCCATCATGTGCATAGCGCAGGCGCTCGATTACGCGTGTGCCCTGTTCGCGCCCATTGCCGTCTCTGCCGCCTTTATCAATGAGAAAAGCAAGTATGTGCGGGTAGCGTTTATCGTCGCGGGAGTTCATGCGGCCGTCCAGTTGGCCTTGTCCTTTTCGGGGCTCGTTTTCGTCGTTGATGACAACGCCGCCTTCTCCAGGGGGCCCCTGTACCCCCTGTACATCGCCACGTACGGCGTTGTTGCAATCTATGTCATGCGGGAGACGATGCATTATCTCACCCGGCTTGAGATGCGTGTTCGTTATATTCCCTGGCTTGTCCTTGCTTTTGTTGCTGTTGCAATCATCGTGAACGTTATCGATACCTCTGTCTTGATGGTTTGGGCCACTCTCGCCGTGTGCGGAATCTTCTTCTATATGCTTTACTGTTTGTTTGTCCAGCAGACTGATGCCCTTACGTGCTTGTTTAACAGGCAAAGTTACACGGCTCGCCTTTCGAACCTCTGCGATTCGGTGGAGGTAATCTTCTTCGATGTCGATGACTTTAAAAGCGTGAACGACAAGCATGGTCACGATGTGGGCGACGAGTGCCTTGTTGCCGTTGCCAAGGCCATTTACGACGTGTACGGACGTGACGGCAATTGCTTCCGCATAGGCGGTGACGAGTTTTGCGTCATCCTACATCGCAACATGGCGGGGGTGGACGCCCTTGAGGAGACCTTTGTCAAAAAGATTGTCGATCTGAACGCGGAGCATTCCTGGATGACCACCGTGTCAATCGGACATGCTCATTTTGAGCCCGGGGACGACATGCGGGAATGCGTGCGTCGCGCGGATGTCCAGATGTATGAGCGCAAGCGTGCGGCAAAGCTGCGTGCCTCCGCGGGCGCCGCTCAGGTGTCAAAGTAGCTCGCCGGCCGCTCCTTCAAGGCCGTGCGCCGCTTGATGGGCCTGCATGAGTACGGGGTTTGCGTGAGGCGCGCGAGTTACGTGGCACCCGGTTTTTCCGGGGAATGGGTTCGTACGGCAAGCGTTTTTCCAGGTAGACAGTCTGATAGACATACTGCGGCGAGGGGCGGAAGTCAGATGGGGCCGGTTTTTGGGGGCCGCTGGGAAAATTTGCCAAACAAATCCTAGTGACTTGCGGGTATTTGAACTCCTTTTCGCCTATACTGAACCCCATCAAGATCTGCGGCCACGTGCTGCAGACGGGATTGGGAGTATCAGGGAGAAGGAGGAGCGATGCTCACACTCGAGAACATCGCGTTTGAGGCACCGGCGGGCGTCGACGCCGCAGGAAAGCCCGTTCCCGGCAGGCGCATCATCGATGACCTGTCGCTGAACATCGAAGCCGGCAGGATCACGGTCATCACCGGCCCCAACGGCGGCGGCAAGTCCACGCTCGCACGCCTCATCATGGGCATCGAGAAGCCCACGTCGGGTAGCATTGTCTTTGAGGGCAAGGACATCACCGCAGCTACCATCGACGAGCGCGCTCGCATGGGCATCGGCTACGGTTTCCAGGCGCCGGCCCGCTTCAAGGGCATGAAGGTACGCAAGCTTCTCAAGCTCGCCTCGGGCAAGAAGATCTCGGCCCAGGAGTGCAATGAGTATCTGAGCGCCGTGGGCCTGTGCTCGAGCAACTACCTTATGCGCGACGTGGATAAGAGCCTCTCCGGTGGCGAGCTCAAGCGCATCGAGATTGCCACGGTGCTCGCGCGCAACCCGCGCCTGGCCATCTTCGACGAGCCCGAGGCCGGCATCGACCTGTGGAGCTTCGACAGGCTTATCGGCACCTTCCAGAAGTTCCATGCCGACCAGCCCGACCACGCCCTGGTCATCATCTCGCACCAGGAGCGCATCATGGACATCGCCGACAACATCGTGGTCATCAAGGACGGCCGCGTCGACCGCCAGGGCACGCGCGAGGAGATGTTCCCCACCCTCATGATTCGTCGCCATGCCGCCAACGTCTCGTGCGGCCTGGGTACTGTTGACACCGAGCTGGGCCAGTGGTCCCTGAATCCGGAGGATTAGAGATGAGCGAAGAGCAGAACACGGCCACGGCCGCCCAGGCGGGCGCCCTTGATGCGAGCGAGATCGACTCCATCACCTCCGACATGCTTCAGATTATCGCCGACATGAAGGCCGGCGAGACCACGGGCGCCATCAACATTCGCAAGGACGGCCACCTTGCGGCGCGTCAGAACTCCGAGAACATCGTCATCACGACGAAGGAGGACCTGCCGGGCATCGATATCAACGTCGCCCCTGGCACGCAGGGCGAGCAGCTCCACATCCCCGTGGTGCTCACCGAGAGCGGCCTCACCGACAAGGTGTACAACGACTTCTTCATCGGCGAGGGTGCCGACGTGTACATCGTCGCTGGCTGCGGCGTGCACAACGACGGCTGCGAGGACTCCCAGCACGACGGCATCCACCGTTTCTTCCTGGGCAAGAACAGCCGCGTCGTCTACCTCGAGAAGCACTACGGCGAGGGCTCGGGTGAGGGCGCGCGCATCCTCAACCCGGTGACCGAGGTCCACATGGAGGACGGCTCCACCATGGAGATGCTCACCGTGCAGATCGAGGGCGTCTCGAGCACCGTGCGCGACACCGACTGCTACCTGGGCTCCAACTGCAAGCTCACCCTCACCGAGAAGCTCATGACCACAGGCGACCAGACCGCGACCTCCAACATGAAGGTCGTCATGGAAGGCGACGGCTCCTCCGTGCAGGTCATCAGCCGCTCGGTTGCCAAGGACAACTCGCAGCAGATCTTCAACCCGCTGGTCATCGGCGCCGCCGACTGCCGCGGCCACGTGCAGTGCGACGCCATCCTCATGGGCAAGGCCAAGGTCCGCGCCATCCCCGGTATCGAGGCTGACTCCGAGGATGCCCAGCTCGTGCACGAAGCTGCCATCGGCAAGATTGCCGGCGAGGAGATTATCAAGCTCATGACCCTGGGTCTCACCGAGGAAGAGGCCGAGGAGCAGATTATCCAGGACTTCTTGAGCTAAGAGAACGCCGCAAACAAGATTGCGTTCTGTCTCAAGGCGCACCTGTCAGGGTTTAAGACCCGCAGGTGCGCTTTTTTTGTGCGGCAGACGAAGATGGCGTCGGCTGTGGGCGACCAAGGCCTCTCAAAACAATTTGGTAGAGCGCGATAGAGCGACCATCGCATACTCCAAAACCTGCGATACGGGTGGCAGATGTTGTGTGGCGCGTTTGAGTTGTAAAACATTTTACCTGGTAGATAGCTCATAACAATTTGGTATGGCCTTGCAGACGGGTTTGCCTACTCTTAAGTCCAGTGCAGGCGGCGCACTGCGAGCGGTGCGGCGCCTGCGGTCTGTCATACGGCCGCGGGCTTGTCGCCTCGGCCCTGAAGAGGAGGTACCTGCATGTCCCAGGCTTCCCGTGTTTCCCGTCGCTCCTTCCTTGCAGCGGCCGGTGCCGCCGCGATGACCGTGGCCGCCAGTGCGGCTCTGGCCGATGCGCCTGCCGGCGGTTCCGATGGAGGTGCGCCTGCCGGCGGTCCCGAGGGCGGCGCTCCCGCCGGTGGCCCGATGAGCGCTGCGCCCACCACGCCTCCCTATTCCGGCGAGGACGACGTTGCCCGTGTTGACGCAAACGGCGACACCGTCTACTACTCCATGCGTCGCAACTGGGTGGGCGAGGCCCCCGTCATCGACGAGGCCGACATCACCGAGACCATCGAGGCCGACGTCGTGGTGCTCGGCTTGGGCTACTCTGGTTCGCAGTGCTTCCGTATGGCGGCTGAGAAAGGCCTGACCGTCGTGGGCGTCGATACCCAGGACAAGGACGGCTTCACCATGTACGGCGGCGAGCTGGGCCATTTCAACTCCGAGTGGCAGGAGAAGGTCCTCGGCGTGCCCAAGGACATCTTTGACCCGTGGGACTTCATTGATTCGTACCAGCTTCAGAGCGCCGGCCGCGCCCAGCCCGACCTTATCAAGCAGTTTGCCCAGCGCAATGGCGAGATGGTCGACTGGATGATGGAGCTCCAGCCCGACATCACTGCCGTGGAATCGGTGTGCACCATTCAGCCTGGTAGCGACTATGCCTATAAGAAGGGCTACTTCTGGACCTACCCAGCCACGCTGAAGCTTGGCTCCGGTGTTTTTGAAACCTCTGGTGCTTTCTGCACTGCCTCTGTCGACAAGGGCATCGAGGCAAGCCCCAGCTCGCAGGCACTCTTTGGCACCTCGGCCGTCGTCCTCCTCAAGCAGGATGGCAAGGTCTGCGGCGCCATCGTGCAGGACAATGAGACCGGTGCCTACAAGCAACTCAACGCCAAGTACGGCGTGGTGCTGGCTCTGGGCGATTTCTCCGCCAACTCCGACATGTACAACGCCCTGTGCACCGAGGTCCAGGAGTGCAACCCCTACACCCAGCTTGCAGGCTCGGGCCGCGACGGATACGGCATCAAGATGGGCATTTGGGCCGGCGGCGTGATGGAGATCGGCCCGCGTGCCGCCATGGGCGGTGCCACGAGTGCCCTTCCCATGGGCTTCTTCGGCGCTGCGGCCGGTTGCTGGATCAACAAGTACGGTAAGCGTTTCTGCAACGAGGCCTTCGGCGTGCCGTTCGTCGCCGGTTGCCAGAGCGCCCGCCAGCCCATCGACTCTGACATTATCCAGGTGTGGGACAACGGCCACTGGCGCCAGTTTGCTCAGAACCAGGCCCTGGGTCACTTCAACTGCGCCGACATTTCCGATGCCAAGATGGACGAGTATGAGGCCAAGCTGAAGGAGGCCTACGAGGCCGGCGCCGAGGGTGTCAACGGTATCTTTGCTGCTGACGACCTTGAGACTCTTGCGGGTTACCTTGGTCTCGAGGGCGAGGCTGCGGCCAACTTCGTCGAGAGCGTCCAAACCTACTCCGGTTACGCCGAGGCCGGCCGCGATGAGGATTACGCCAAGCCCGCAGACATGATGTGGCCCATTAACGAGGGTCCTTTCTACGCCGAGAAGAACACCCGCAACGCCAACATCGTGCTGGTGACGCTCTCCGGCCTGTTCGTCGATGGCAACCAGCAGGTGCTCGACCAGCGCTTCGAGCCCATCGAGGGCCTCTTCGCCACGGGCAACTGCTCGGGCGGCCGTTTCCCGCTGCAGTACACCGCACCGATGAACGGCATTTCCATCGGCTTCGCCACCGTGTTCGGCGCGCTGCTCGGCGAGCACTTCGGCAGCCTGGCGGAGTAAGGCATTCTCTGGGTAAGACAGCAGCTAATGAGGGGTGCGGGCGGTGCATATGCGCGCTGCCCGCACCCCTTTCGTCGGATATTGGCGGGGCAGCCGGCACGCCAATGCTCTAAAATCCCGCATGTTTGCGTTTTAATTGCGGCGAGGTGACTATCCGTTCAATGGGTGATTGCATCATCGCAGGTAGATGGGGTGCGGCCTTTGGCTGTACCTCCTACTTTTTCAACAAAACGCAAACGTGTCGGTTTTTTGTACGGCATCGGTCGCAAACGGGCGTGGATTCGAGGGGAGTGCGCGAGGGCATGGGTGCGAACGGCGGTTGCAAAGGTGATTTGCGGGTTGTGGATTGCGAAACGATGCCGAGGGACACGGGCTTGCGTCCCATCGTAGTCGAGCTGCGCATGCCCTTTTCGCCGGAAGCGGGTGGCAACGGCGTGCCGGGCATGCTTGACCCACGCATGGTGGATGGCCATGCCTATGTGGGGGCGCTCGCCCGCGAGGTGCTTGCCAGCGCCCCCGATTATGCCGACTGCCAGGTGCAGGCCGTGGCGCTTACCGACGGCATGGCAGCGCATGTGGCCGATGACGTGCTGGGGGCGCTTCTGCGTGACGTGTGCCAGAACTTCAACCTCGCACCGGGTGCCGAAATCGTGCTTCGTGCCCGACCCGGCATGGTGGCGGCTGCCTCGGTGGACGCTTTTCGCATCGGGCATGTGAGCCGCATTGTGATGGATTACGCCACGAGTTCGCTCAAGGAGTGGCGAGCTCTGGGTCGTGCGCTCGATCCGAGCGCTATGGACGTGACGCGTATGGTGCTTGGTGCCCTGCCAGAGTGTGGCCATGGTGTGCGCCTGGCCGATCGCGAGGCGGACCTTGCGTTTGAGCTGCTCGTGGGCATTCCGGGGCAGACGCCCGCCTCGGCACGTGCGAGTGTGGAGGTGGTCTTGGCCTATGGCGCGAGCGAGGTGCGCCTGGGGGATTACAGGCCTGCGGCGAACCTTGCCGTACCTGTATCAGCCACGGCCTGCACCCCTAGCGCCGAGGAGGCGGAGCAGGTACGTGCAGCCATGCGGGAGGCCCTTGCTATGGCCGGCTTCGGCGAGTATCTCCCCGGACGCTGGGCCCTGCCTGGTCACGAGAGCCTCTACGAGGTACTTGTGGCAGCCGGCACTACGGAGACACTCGGCTTCGGCCTGGGCGCTCGCACGCTCTTTGACGGTGTCGAGGCTCGCAATACGTCCGAGCTCTCTACGTACCTTCGCTTCTCTGATGACCCCGAGAAGTGCGTCGCGACCGTGCGTAGGGCGGGATAGAAATCGCAGGAGGGGCGCTGCGACATGCCTGTCCGGATGCCGCAGCGCCTTTGATGCTGGGACTTGCTTGATATAATACTTGGCCGTGGTGGCCATTGCTTAGGGATAATTCACGGTAGCTTTTCAATCCGTTTGACCATCGGGGTCGTCGACTGCCATGGCTCCTCCCGCTTTGATGCTGTAAATAGCCGTCATGGAGGGCACGCAGTGTATCCTTGCCACTTTGCTTGAGTGGTTTTGCCGTTTCTCTAGTGCATCCTCTGCTCGAGAAGCGCTCGGATGGTCGTGTATTTCTTCTCGGGGATTGGCAAGATTGTTCCGTCGTGCAGTTCAACTTGAAAACGCGAAATACTTGAGATAAAAGCTGGGTTTACCAGGTAACTCGCATGGCAGCGCACGAGCAAGTCTTGGTAGAGCTTGGCAATTGCCGAAAGCGACTCGGTGGCTTCGTAGGTACCGCTGGAGGTATGGACCAGCGTGTGGCGGTCGTGACTCTCTGCATAGATGATGCACTCGTGGTCGAGATACATCGTCGTGTGCCCTTTTGCGCGCAGGCAGACCCTGCCTGAGGCGGGAGCCCCTTCGTAGTGCATCTCTGTCCCAAAGGTCTCGTCATAATGCAGGGGATAAATGGTGTCGCGCTCATCATATGCGATGGCGTTTGAGATATGGCACAGCAGAATGCGCGGCGTCTCCTTACAACCTACCCAGCTGAGGTGGATTCGCTGGCTCACGCGGCCGGTTGCTCCATTTGGCCAGAAGGTGTCGACAAGGAACATCATGACCACCTCGAGGACCGAGGGGCTTCCGGTGGGAAGCGCGGTGACGCTGAGGTCGTGAACCGCAAACGTTAGATTGTTTTTCTCGGCATAGAAGGTGTTCCTGAGCGTCTCCTGCGTCTGAATAATTTGACCTTCGCCGGGGCCAATCCAAAGCACGTTTGGGTGGCATGCATCCAGGAAAGGTTCGATATCGTTGTTGTAGTACGCGAGCAGCACCCTTGCCGACAGTTCCGCGATGTCTTCGCTACGCATGCTGACCCTCCCTGCGCCTCTTGTTGGTGCAATGATAGCCCTATGGGAAGGTCAGGTATGCCTCTTTGTCACATGGTATTGGGTTTAAGATACACGTCGTTTGTCAAACCGTGGGCGGGGGATGTTTCATGGAAGCAGTGCCGAAGTATAAAAAAGCTCATTTCCAGGAGCTTGCGGCTGAGATGTCTCAGCTGTTCGACGTGGTGCGCTTGGTTGACCCCATCAGCATGATGGCATACACCATTGAAGGTGGCGAGCTTCGTGCTCAGCCTGACAGATGCTTCCACGTGTGGAATAAGACCGCCCGCTGTGAGAACTGCCTGTCGGCGCGGTGCTTCATGGAGCGCGAACGGTACTCAAAATTCGAGTTCATCGGTAACGACATCTATCATGTGGTGGCCCAACCCGTGGAGGTTGACGGCAGGCGATACGTGTTGGAGGTCGTCATGGCCTCGAACGATAATGTGCTGCTCTCGGCGTTCGGCAACAACGAGTTTGTCGATCGCGTCACCACGTTCAATCGCAAGATGTACACCGACGACCTCACAGGGCTTTCCAACAGGCGTTATCTTGATGAGCGTCTGAACATCCTCATCAACCGTTCGGTTCTCGATGGCACACCGCTCTCTGTGGTGATGCTCGACATCGATGACTTCAAGGATATCAACGATCGCCTGGGGCATCTTGCGGGCGACAAAGTGCTTTCTCGGGTGGCCGAGGCCTTGCGTGAGGCCCTGGCACCTACGGCCGAGGACATTCTGGCACGCTATGGCGGCGACGAGTTTGTTGCCGCATTGCGAAATGTAAACGAGGCAGAGCTTGAGTGCCGACTGCGGTCGATTCCGCCTATCGATGTCGACGGGGGCATGAGGGTTACCCTCAGTGTCGGTGCGTACTACCAGGAGAAGGTCGAGAACTTGGACGCGCAGACTCTTATCCAGCGTGCCGACCGCGCCATGTACGATGCGAAAGCCACGGGCAAGAACAGCTTCGCCGTGGAGGATTAAAGGATGCTCGTCGGGCACTGGCTCGGCTTGTTTGTCCACCGTTGACGATGGCAAGGCCTTCAACGATGTGCCCGACTTCTTGCACGTGTAAATTGCACGCTGCCCAGACGCTGCCAAAACCCGGCCCACTCAGAAGAAGAACAGTCCCTATCAGCGATATGGGTTGGCGTAGTAGGGTCTTGGGGGCATGCTTGGCGATGTTTGCAGAAGGAGGGCTCGCTTCGAGGCCCCGCCAGTAAGTTGAGAATTTGTGGGGATGTTTCCAGGCGTTCGACAGAGGCGCGTGTCAACGGGGTAGTTTAGCGTAATGCGCCTGCTTCGGCATGGCGTCTCTCACATGCATCGTTGGAAGGACAAGCCCAGCCCATGCTCAGCCGATTCTCTGTCAAGCGGCCCTACATTATCGTTGTGGCCGTTATCGTCTCCCTTATTTTGGGCGGCGTGTCCCTCTCCAAGATGAAGACCGACCTGTACCCCGAGATGGACCTGCCCTATCTGGCGGTTATCACCACCGACCCCGGTGCGACCGCCGAGGAGGTGGAGTCCGAAATTACGGATGTGCTCGAGGGCAGCCTCGCCACGGTGAACGGCGTGTCGAACGTTACCTCAAAGAGCTCGGACAACTACTCCATGATCTTCCTGGAGTTTGAGGACGGCACCGACATGGACTCGGCGCTCGTCAAGGTTTCCTCGGCGGTGAACGAGGTCTCCTCGCAGCTGCCCGACGACGCGGGCAGCCCCAATTACATGGAGATCAGCTCCGACATGATGGCCACGGTCTACTTGGGCGTGCGCGATGACTCCAAGGACATCTACGAGCTCACCTCGTATGTCGAAGACAAGATTGTTCCCGAGTTCGAGCGTATCGACGGTGTCGCCGACGTTTCGGTTTCCGGTGCGGTGGAGCAGTCGGTGGAGGTGCGCCTCAACCAAAAGAAGATTGACGCCGTCAACGACAAGCTTGCAGCACATGTTGACAACTCTCTGGCCGATGCCAAGCAACAGCTCGACGATGGCGACGCTCAGCTCGCGCAAGCCCAGTCCGACCTTAACACCCAGCGTGACCAGCTTGATCAGGCAGGCGGACGCGACGTCAACCCCGACGCCTACGCGCAGATCGATGCCGCCCAGGCCCAGCTCGACGAGCAGGCGGCCCAGCTCAAGGCTTCTCGCGAGCAGTTCAACGAGCAGCGCGACCAGGCGCTTGCCCAGGCTAACGTCGACGCCCTGGTTGACAAGTCAACGCTGGCCCAGGTTATCTCTGCCCAGAACTTCGCTATGCCTGCCGGTTATGTGAGCGACGCCAACGACGACCAGTGGCTCGTGCGCGTGGGCGAGGGCTTCACCTCGGCAGACGAGCTCTCCGACCTTGTTCTTGCCGACATTGATGGCGTGGGCGAGGTCAAGCTTTCTGATGTGGCCGACGTTACGCTTATCGACAATGCGGGCGAATCCTACATGCGCCTCAACGACGGCAAGGGACTTCTGCTTTCGGTGTACAAGAGCTCGACCGCCTCAACCTCCGACGTGTCGAAGGCTTGCGCCACGCGCATTGCCGAACTCGAGAAGGACAACTCCAGCCTCGAGATCGACGCTCTGTACGACCAGGGCTCCTACATCGAGCTGTTCATCAGCAACATCCTCCAGTCGCTGGTTATGGGCGCGGGCCTGGCCGTCGTGGTCCTTGCTCTGTTCCTCAAGTCGGTGAAGCCCACGCTCGTCGTGGCGTTCTCCATCCCGTTCTCGGTGCTGTGCGCGCTCATTTTCATGTACTTCTCGGGCCTCACGGTCAACGTCCTCACGCTGGGCGGCATCGCATTGGCCATCGGCATGCTCGTGGACAACTCGATTGTGGTGCTTGAGAACATCTACCGTCTGCGTGGCCGCGGCATTCCTCCTGCGCGTGCCGCCGTGCAGGGAGCTAAGCAGATTACGGGCGCCGTCGTGGCCTCCACGCTCACCACGGTGTGCGTGTTTCTGCCTGCCATTTTCACTTCAGGCCTTGTGAGCCAGCTCCTCGTGCCTTTTGCGCTCACTATCGCCTATGTGCTTGCCGCATCGCTGCTTGTGGCCCTAACGCTCGTTCCTACGGTTTCCACGTACATGTTCAAGCGCATGAAACCCGCCAAGCCGGGCTGGTTCGAGCATGTGCGCGTCGCTTACGGCAATTCGCTTGAGTTCTTCCTGCGCCACAAGGCCCTGCCGCTGTTGGTTGCCGTGGGCCTGCTGGCGTTCTCGGTCGCAGGCGTGTTCAGCATGGGTATCAACATGATGCCTTCGATGTCGAGCAAGACCATCGTTGCCCAGGTGACCATGCCTGAGGGTACCGACAAGGAGACGGCGTGCGCCACGGCCGACCAGGTGGTCGACGCGGTTCTCGATGTCGACGGCGTCGATGTGGTGGGCGCTATGGACGGCAATGCCATGCTGTCGGTCATGTCCTCCGCCGCCGGGTCCACGGGCTCTGACAAATCGTTCAACCATTTCACGCTGTATGTCCAGCTTGACGATACGGTGGAAACCGAGCAGCAGGTCTCGAACATCGTGGACAAGATTGGAAAGAACACGCGCAAGCTCGACTGCGAGGTTCTGACGAGTGCCTCTTCTTCTGACGAGATGAGCTCCATGATGGGGTCGGGCCTGTCCATCACCCTCAAGGGCCCCGACCAGCAGACGCTGCTCGACATGAGCCAGGACGTCATGGACATCGTGGGCGAGGTCGACGGGTATGAGAACATCGACAACGGTATGGAGGACGCGGCCAACGAGCTCCAGCTTGACATCGACCGCAATAAGCTTGCGGAGAAGGGCGTGACGGTAGCCCAGCTCTACCAGGCGCTTTCGTCGCAGATTAAGACCGAGGCGACCTCCGCCGACATCACGGTCAACAACACGAGCGTCTCAGTGACGATTGTTGACGAGACCGACCCCGTCACCAAGGCGAACCTCCTCAACCGCGAAATCAGCATCGGGGATATCACGTTCAAGCTGTCCGATGTCGCCACGGTGACGCAGGGCAAGGCCTCGACATCCATCTCGCATGAGAACTCCGAACGCACCATGACGGTCACGGCTGACGTCAAGGACGGCGAGAACAACGCCCTGCTCTCTCGCGAGCTGCAGGAGAAGCTCGATGACTACGACGTGCCCGACGGATGCACGCTTGTGTTTGGCGGCGAGCTCGACAACATTTCGACGATGCTCAGGCAGATGGGTCTCATGGCGCTGCTTGGGCTTGTGCTCATCTATCTTGTGATGGTCGCCCAGTTCCAGAGTCTGCTGTCGCCCTTTATTGTGCTGCTCACGGTGCCCCTGGCCTTTACGGGTGGCTTTCTGGCGCTGCTGCTCGCCGGCCAGCAGCTTGACATCCTGTCGCTTATGGGCTTCCTCGTGCTTATGGGTACGGTCGTGAACAACGGTATCGTGTTTGTTGATTACGTCAACCAGCTGCGTCGCGGAGGGCTCGACAAGCGCGATGCGCTTGTGGCAACCGGCGTCACGCGCATGCGCCCCATCCTCATGACGGCGCTTACCACCATTCTCTCCATGCTGCCGCTCGTGCTCAGTCAGGATGTGGGTGGCACCATGCAGCGCGGTATGGCACTTGTCGTGGTGGGCGGCATGGCCTACGCCACGTTCATGACGCTCTACATCGTGCCCATCATGTACGACATCTTGTACCGCAAGGTACCCAAGGAGGTCGACCTGGGCGACGAGAACATCGACGACGATCCTGGCGATGCGGCCGCCTACCTGCAGGAGCGCACCGCACGTCTGGCTCGCGAGGCCGCCGAAGCCCCCGAGGTGTCCATCACGCCTGCGACGCCCGAGGTTCCCGGTGCCACCGGCACCCCTGGAGCGCTCCCGCCGACCGCATAACGTGCGTGGCTGTTGGATGGGACGCACGGTTATTGTGCTGGTGCTTTCCTCGATGCATGGCGAGGGTCATTCCGCTCATAGGTAAGTCAAAAGCCCCGCAGATTGAAACCTGCGGGGCTTTGTTGTAATCGATCTGGTTGATGGCGCTCGGGACGGGCGATGGCTGCGATTTGTGCTTTAACGTTTGGCGTGGGTGACGTATGCGGCCTAGAATCTAGCGTTTGGGTTTGACCCTTCCATTTCGCATCTGCATGAGGCCGCCTGTGAGCAAGGGATGCTCTTTGTAGATGAGGCGCAGGGCGCTTGTCTGTCCCCTCGAAAAGCGCGGGTACGAGCAGTCGCAATGAGGCCCCCGTTACTTCGCCTTAAGTAGGCGCTCCAGTTCGAGCTGAAGCTCGTCGCGGCTGTGGACGTTGGCCTTCTCGTAGACGTGGCGCACATGGGTCTTGGTGGTACTGTTGGCTACACCGAGCTTCTTGGAGATGTAGCCCACGCTCTTGCTCTGACAAAGAAGCACGGCAACTTGGGCCTCGCGCGGAGAAAGGGCCAGCATGGATGCGACGCGCCCCGTCTCCTCCGGGTCGAAGCCAAGCTGGGAGTCGTCACTGGCCGTCGGGGCTTGCGTGTCGGCCACATGCGCTGCTGGTGCCATGACGCCGGCGACGGTGGTATAGGCGGCGCTCCGGTCGGCCGACCTGCATGTGAGACTGCTTGCCTGCCAGAAGAAATCCGCCACGACGATAGCGGCCACGAGAGCGAAGGCGTGGTTTGCATCGGCTATGGGCAGTGCGCCAAACACGACGTTTCCCAGCATCATGCCGGCGCCGGCTGAGGCACCGATATGCAGCAAGCGCAGGGTGATGGATCGTATTGTGGCGCTGCGCGGGCTGCCGTATCCAAAACGGAACATGAGAAAGAGCCAGATAACGAGCGAGCCGCATCCTGCGAGGAAGAAAGCAAAAGCATTGCCAACGCCCGCAAGAGCCCCCAAGCACAGTGAGAACACGACGAGCGGCACGGCCGCAATGCGAAGGATGTGCATGTTGCCGCCAAAGGGAAGAAGGCAGCAGAAAAGCAGGATGGCGAGTAAGCCGGCTCCCTGCTCGACCTGAGGTCCGCCGAAACCCAATGCCGAGAAACCAGCGCCGAACAAGGCGAGCGTAAGCGTTACAGCGATGGCTTGAGGCACGGGGGGATGCACTTTAGGAGAAGAGTCCGCGTTTTCGGCGGCGTTGGGCGGCTCGTTTCCCAAGTCCACGAACAGGGGAGGACAAGTGAGCAAAGGAAACAAGTAGCTCACGACGCCGGCATGGGGCACAACGGAAAAGAAGGTGTACGCCAGATATGCAATGCCGAATGTTCCCGCAAGTTTGGTGATTTCGCCTGATGCCTCGCTTGCCTGATCTACCCAAAGCCAAAGAACCAACAGACATGCAGATGAACATCCAGCCAAGGCGGATCCAAGGAGCAAAAGCTCGGCAGAGCGTTGCTGTTCGGCAACCAGCAGAATGATCCATGCTGCTTCAAGGGCGATGCCGCCGCCGACGCACCATGCGCGTCGAGCGCGGCGGCCCCATGGGCGAAGGGGAAGCGTCACAAGCGCAAGGAGCGCTCCGAGCATGCAGGCAAGATAAAAAGACGAGGGGCTTACGATGGGCGCGGCATAGGGTGCGTGCGCGAGCAACATGAGAATTGCGAGAAACAGCAGAGAAGAGGGCAGAGACCAGTGGAGGAGATGGGCAACCGCACTTGAGAGACGTGGATCGGTAGACATATTGTGTCCCCCTTTGAGTAAACGGTGCGGGTGATGGCCGGGATGAGGCGTCCTGCGCACTCAGTTACTCTCCAGTATACGCGGAAGAAATCTTTTCGTAATAGATGCAAAGTGTACGGGGCACTAGGGCACGTGATTACCTTAAAAACTGCTTAAAGAACCAGCTCAACATACGCATGGAAAAGTCAACACCCATCGGCTCCACCCTCCTCCTCCCCCTCAAGAGTGGATGCGCGGCCGATGCCCTCGCGTCGTTTTGGCGAGGGTGCGGCCGATGCGCGGCGGTTGCGGCCCGGGCTATAACTCGAGTCGTCGAAGGCGC